>Ga0209589_1003916_pt1 | contig 25881 bp, 16 predicted proteins | sample CowpeawhiteBW_FD_187525 | JGI IMG/M metagenome (GOLD analysis project Ga0209589, IMG submission 187525) | Root nodule microbial communities of legume samples collected from California USA - Cow pea white BW (SPAdes) (version 2) | ecosystem: Host-associated > Plants > Roots > Nodule | place: USA...
GAGTTTTGACGCGATAACTTAATGAAATAAATTTTTCCCGCGTTGGGAATTTTATCGAGATGATTATTTAATGAAAATGTTTATTTAAAATATTTATTTTTAAGTAATATTCCCTAGGGATGTTACAATGCTTCAGCAGCTTGAGATACCCGAGTGGAAATGAGATAGCATTGCTATGGACTTTGTCACCCATTTACCTCAGACCGTGAGGAACCACGATGCTATATGGGTTATAATAGACCGTCTCACCAAGAGTGCCCACTTCCTGGCGGTAAATTTGTGGATGTCTATGGCGAAGCTGGCACAGTTGTATATCAGTGAGATCATGAGGTTGCATGGTGTGTCGTCGAGTATAGTCTCCGATAGAGACCCACGATTCACCTCCCGATTCTGGCAGACGCTGCAGGATTCTATGGGTAGCAGGTTGGTTATGAGCTCGACTTATCACCCTCAGACCGATGGGTAGTCCGAGAGAACCATCCAGTCTCTTGAGGATCTCTTGCGGACGTGCGTGCTTGACCATCTGGGTGCGTGGGATGAGGTCCTGCCTTTGGTGGAGTTTACATATAACAAACTTTTATACCAGCATTGACATGACACCTTATGAGGCCCTCTATGGCAGGAGATGCAGGACACCTTTGTGCTGGTACCAGGATGGGGAATCAATAGTGGTGGGACCAGAGCTTCTGAGGCAGACTACCGAGAAGGTCAAACTCATACAAGACATGATGAGAGCCTCTCAGAGCAGACATAAATCCTATGCGGATCAGAGGAGAAGACCTTTGGAGTTCGAATCGGGGGACCATGTCTTCTTGAGAATTACCCCGACTACTGGTGTGGGAAGGGTAATTCGCTCGAAGAAGTTGTCTCGTAAGTTCATCGGTCCATACCAGATTCTGAGAAGAATTGGACCAGTGGCGTATGAGATCGCCCTACCTCCTCCCTTGGCCAACCTCCACTCAGTGTTTCATGTTTCACAGCTCAGGAAGTATGTACCTGACCCTTCCCATGTGCTTGAGATAGAAGATCTGTAGATTAGAGGAGATCTTACAGTGAAGTTTCAGCCCGTCGGTTTAGGAGATGTTCAGTTGAGGCAGCTCAGAGGGAAGTCCATCAGACTAGTCCAGGTCATTTGCGACAAGAGGACAGGTGATTCCACTTGGGAATTAGAAGAAGACGTGAGAAAGTCATATCCAAACTTGTTCTCTGGTAAGTCTCAAATTTTCGGGTCAAAAATTTTTGTTGTTAGGGAGAATTTGATACCCCTTTCTGAATTTCCTAAAAACAGAAGCCTTACTTCCCTTCTTCTCACATTCTCAACTTCTCTACAACCAGCAACCTCCCAACATCTCTTCTCTGCTGTTACCACCTCTTACTAATTCCACCTTTCTATACTCAGATTCAGGAAGGACCAACCCACAAGAAGGACCAACCCACAGGAACGTCAGCGACTTCCTCCCTCAGTTTCCAATCTCCTAGGTAGGTCTTCTATTAAAAATTGGGTTCAATTCCAGCTAGAATTCGCTAGTTAATCTCTGAAATTTTGAGTCTAATCGTGTAATTCTTCCTTCTACATGTTGTGGTGATGGATTCTCATAGGTTAAACTGAAAACTCTGCTGTCTTGCAAATTGCTTGATTCCACCAAGTAAATTCTTGGCAAAAAGGTAAGGGAAGCCGACTATTATCAAAATTTCACATGAATTGTGTTCGAGAGTGATTGAATTTCTTGATTGTGTGTTTAATTCGTGTTTGAAACTGCCTGTGTGTGAAATTGGGTGTTGGATGATTCTGAGCGAACCTGCATGTGAAGAACAGATGGCATTTCCTGGTAGTTTCGCCCAGGCGAGCAGCTTTCGCCTGAGCCAAAATACCAGAAGATCACCTCTGTCACTGCGCGAAATCTCGCCTAGGCGAGCTGGCGTCGCTTGAGCAAGATAACTTCTCGTCTAGGCGAGCCAGTTTAGCCTGAGCGAGAGTTCGCCCAGGATTTTATTTTTGCCACTGTAAGAGGTCTTGCCCAGGCGAGAGCAGCCCGCCTAAGCGAGACAACCTCTCTAGCTTAGGCGAGACTCTCTAGCCTAAGCGAGATTCCCTGCAAAAATTGGCTCCTTTACTATTTTTAACTAATTGATGTTGTACTACTTGCATTAATCTGATAATGGCTAGTCCTGTATGTAATCCTTATGCATGATGGTTAGTGTGATGGAATTGAGAGTGAAATTGGTATGAATGAGAACATGTTGGAGATGGTATTTCAAGGGAAATTCTAAGGAATATGGTTTTAGTAAATGTAAGGGCATGAGGACTCATATTGGTGGCATCCTGACGCTCCTAGTAACCATTAAGACTCATGTAGAGTATGATGGATTACGTCGGGGGGAGTAACAGGAGGTCCTGGTCGATGAACCCGATCCGTGATAGAGGTGATGGGATTTACCTTGGGAGTGGTTGGGTGAATACCCCTTGTGCCAAAAAATCTGCAGAGTTTGGGAACCGTCCCAAGTGCAAGCCACCGAGAGCTCCAATGTCACTTACATAATCCAAATATCGAGTCTAGAATGGTGTGTGGTGTTATGGTTGGGATTAATTGGGTGATTTTGATAATTGTGTGATAAATTCTAATTTCTGCTTAAGTATAGAAATTGCATGAATTGTTCTTGGTTCAAGTTAGCTTACCCTTCTTGTATGTTGTGTGTTCCTTGTTTCTTCTATTTTTGCAATGATCGTCCCTATTGAATGGCGTGAGCAGATATAGGTGAAGGTGAGGATACACCACTCCTGGACAGGAGATGAGTGGGTTCCAGGACGTTTCCAGTAGTTGTTGTCATCTGTTTCTCCTTATAGATTCTAGGGTATTTTGCATCCCTTTTGTTTAGCATAGGCCGTATGTATGGACAGTATATGTATAGTTATTTGGAGGATGATTGTATTATACTTCATATATTGGCCTGTTCCTATCAACCACTTTTGAATCATTAAAAATTTAATGTTTTGTTTAATAGTATAACAACTATAAAATCAGGATATTACATTTTTGGTATCAGAGCGGTGGTTCCTGTAGGATCTGTAGGTGTGAGCTTTCTTAGTTTCCGTCGTGTGCTCCTTGTAACATGTTTGGCATGGTTGTAGTACCTGTTGGCTAATTTGATGGTTCCTTCTTTATGTGATCAGAGCTATGGCACCTAGACCTCCTCCACCTCCTGTTCCAAACCCAGATAATCCTATTTGGTGGGAGCAATTGAGGCGATGATAGCAGCCATGCAGCAGCAGAACACTAACATGGTGAATCAGTAGAACCTAGCATTGCAACAAATGAAATCTGCAAGACTAGCAACAGAAGCGACTCAGCAGAGGCACTTGGAAGCCCTGCATCAGATAGGAGAAAACTGTTCAGCCGCTGGTTCCTCCCAAGCTCCACTGCCATGAGTGTAAGAGTGGAGTTTGGAGGATTTTCTACAACACCATCCATCCCGCTTTGATGGCAAAGTTAGCCCGGATGGAGCTGATCAGTGGATGCAAGACATGGAATGAATCTACGATGCTAAGAGATGTCCTGTAGAGAACAGACTGGCATACACTGAGTACCTTCTTGCTAGAGAGGTCGTGCATTGGTGGTCCAGCATGAAGATGATGTTGGAAGACAGTCAAGAGACCATCACCTGGGAACTATTTAAGAAGAAGTTCTATGCAGAGTACTTCCCAGATAGTGTGAGGTATGCGAAGGAGGTTGAGTTCTTACAGTTGATGCAAGGAGACATGTCAGTGTCGGAGTACGCTGAAAAGTTTAAACACTTGGGCAGATTTCACACCCTGAAGATGGCAGATGACTGGCAGTGTAGAAAGTTTGAGAATGGGTTGAGGGGTGACCTCAAACTAATGGTGGCTCCACTCTCTATCAAGGAATTTCCTGCCTTGGTGGAGAAGGCAAGAGTAATGGAGAAGCTTAAGGCTGAAGTTGAAGCCCAGCAGAGGTCTTAGCTGAAGGTGGGAGGACCATCTGGGTCCATGAGCAGACATGACGACAGGAGAAAGCCATATTCTAGGCCTCAGTCTCAAGGGCCCAGGAGATTCTCACATCAGCCTCAACAGTCACAACCTTCCAGGCCTCAATGCTTTCACTGTAGGGGGCCTCATCTGAGGAGCGCCTGCCCTTAGCTTTCTGACAGGAGGACATGCCATAGATGCGGCCAGACGAGTCACTTCATCAAGGATTGCCCAGTTGACAGGAGCACAGTACCGAGGCCTTCATCACAGCCTCAGTCACAGCCGTCGGGTGAAGTGCGAGACCACAGGCGACGGGTCGAGTGTATGCTGTGACGGGTGCAGAGGCAGCTGGATCAGGTAACCTCATCATCGGGTCTTGTGTGATAGCTGGTAGGAGATTACATGTTCTGTTTGATTCGGAGGCGATACATTCTTTTGTGTCGGAATCTAGAGTGGTGGAGTTGGGTCTTCCGGTGAAGGAGCTCCAGTATGACCTGGTGGTGTCCACACCTGCTTCTGGGTTAGTCAAAACCTCGACCGTGTGTGCTAGGTGTAAGATCGAGGTTGAAGGGCGCAAGTACAGGGTAAACCTCATTTGTTTACCCTTGGTGGGGCTAGATGTCATATTGGGGATGGATTGACTATCTGCCAATCACATTATCATTGACTGCAACAAGAGGAAGGTGTTTTTTCCTAGCTTGGAAGATGAAGACCTCTTGATGTCCTCACAGCAGGTGGACAAGGCAGTGAAGGAAGGGTCTCAGTGCTTCTTAATTCTGACTCAGTTGTCTGTTGAGACTGAAATTGGACCCTTGGAGGCGCCTGTAGTAGGGGATTTCTCATATGTGTTTCCTGAGGATGTGCCTAGCCTACCCCCTACTAGGGAGATAGAGTTCTCCATTGACCTGGTGTCGGGAGGAGGGCCAATGTCTATAGCACCCTACAGAATAGCTCCTGCTGAGCTAGTGGCTTTCTGACAAGAGGACTTGCCATAGATGCGGCCAGACGGGTCATTTCATCAAGGATTGCCCAGTTGATAGGAGCACAGTACCGAGGCCTTCATCACAGCCTCAGTCACAGCCGTCGGGTGAGGTGCGAGACCACATGCGGCGGGTCGAGTGTATGATGTGATGGGTGTAGAGGCAGCTGGATCAGGTAACCTCATCATCGGGTCTTGTGTGATAGCTGGTAGGAGATTACATGTTCTGTTTGATTCGGGGGCGATACATTCTTTTGTGTCAGAATCTAGAGTGGTGGAGTTGGGTCTTCCGGTGAAAGAGCTCCAGTATGACCTGGTGGTGTCCACACCTGCTTCTGGGTTAGTTAGAACCTCGACCGTGGTGCTAGGTGTAAGATCAAGGTTGAGGGGCGCAAGTACAGGGTAAACCTCATCTGTTTACCCTTGGTGGGGCTAGATGTCATATTGGGGATGGATTGACTATCTGCCAATCACATTCTCATTGACTGCAACGTGAGGAAGGTGTTTTTTCCTAGCTTGGAAGATGAAGACCTGTTGATGTCCTCACAGCAGGTGGACAAGGCAGGGAAGGAAGGGTCTCAGTGCTTCTTAATTCTGACTCAGTTGTCCGTTGAGACTAAAATTGAACCCTTGGAGGCGCCTGTAGTCGGGGATTTCTCATGTGTTTCATGAGGATGTGCCTGGCCTACCCCCTACTAGGGAGATAGAGTTCTCCATTGACCTGGTGCCGGAAGCAGGGCCAATGTCTATAGCACCCTACAGAATAGCTCCTGCTGAGCTAGTGGAGTTGAAGAAACAGATTGAAGAGCTGCTAGAAAAATAGTTTATCAGACCGAGTGTATCGCCGTCGGGAGCGCTAATGTTGCTGGTTAAAAAGAAAGATGGCAGTTCTAGACTCTGTGTGGACTACAGACAACTGAATAAGCTAACCATCAAGAACAAGTACCCTCTGCCAAGAATTAACGACTTGATGGATCATTTGCACGATGCTGCAGTGTTCTCCAAGATTGATCTGAGATCAGGATACCATCAGATTCGAGTCAAGTCTGATGATGTGCAGAAGACCGCTTTCAGGTCCAAGTACGGGCACTACAAGTATGTAGTGATGCCGTTTGGTGTTACTAACGCCCCCGCTTTGTTCATGGACTACATGAACCGAATCTTCAGGCCATTCCTGGATAAGTTCGTGGTGGTTTTCATAGATGACATCTTGATTTACTCACAGACTCTTGAAGAACATGCAGAGCATTTGAAGATAGTTCTGAGCATACTGAGGGAGAAGCAGTTGTATGCAAAGCGGTCAAAATATGAGTTTTGGATGAATTCGGTTCAGTTCTTGAGGCACATGATCTCGGCTGAGGGCGTATCAGTGGATCCGTCTAAAGTAGAAGCTGTGCTAAATTGGGAACGCCCTAAGTAAGTGACTGAGATAAGGAGCTTTGTGGGGTTAGCGGGTTACTATAGGGGATTCATTGAGGGATTCTTCAAGATAGCAGCTCCCTTGACCCAGTTAACCCGTAAAGATCAACCTTTTGCTTGGATCGACCAGTGTGAAGAGAGTTGCCTAGCGCTAAAGCAAAAGTTGACTAGCGCCCTAGTGTTGGTGATTCCTGATACCATTAAACCCTTTGAAGTTTACTGTGATGCTTCCTATCAGGGGTTGGGATGTGTTCTGATGCAAGAACGGAGAGTGGTGGCATACGCCTCACGGTAGTTGAAGAATCATGAGAAGAACTACCCCACACATGACTTGGAGTTAGCAGCAGTGGTGTTTGCACTGAAGATCTGGAGACACTATCTTTATGGTGCACAATTCCAGGTTTTCAGTGATCATAAGAGTTTGAGGTACCTGTTTGACCAGAAAGAGTTAAATATGAGGCAGAGGCGGTGGATGAAGTTCCTAAAAGATTTTGACTTCGAGTTGTTGTACCATCCGGGGAAGGCGAGCGTGGTGGCTGATGCCTTAAGCCGAAAGGCAGTTCACGCCTCTCATATGATGGTCAGGGAACTGGGCTTGGTGGAGTAGTTCAGAGATATGCGGTTACAGATGGTTTTGGATGAGGGAATCATTAGATGTAACCATCTCACAATGTCTAATGATTTCCTTGCTCTGATAAAGGAGAAGCAGCCATCGGACCCCAAGCTACAGAGGACAGTAGAGTTACTTGGCACTGAGAAGGCCAAGGATTTCTTGATGGGAAGTGATGGGGTGCTGAGATTCAGGGGCAGGGTTTGCATACCTGAAGACTTAGAGCTGAGAGGTACGATTCTTGAGGAAGGGCACAATAGCCGTTTTAGCATGCACCCAGGCATGACTAAATGTATCATGATCTGAAAGAATCGTTCTGGTAGTCGGGCATGAAGCAAGATGTTGCTCGGTATGTATCGTCATGTTTAACCTGTCAGAAGGCTAAGACCAAGCATCAAAGACCAGGGGGGATGCTTCAGCAGCTTGAGATACCCGAGTGGAAATGGGATAGCATTGTTATGGACTTTGTCACCCATTTACCTCGAACCGTGAGGAACCACGATGCCATATGGGTTATTATAGAACGTCTCACCAAGAGTGCCCACTTCCTGGCGGTAAATTTGATGATGTCTATGGCGAAGCTGGCACAGTTGTATATCAGTGAGATCATGAAGCTGGCACAGTTAATGGTCAGTGTGATGGAATTGAGTGTGAAATTGGTATGAATGAGAACATGTTGGAGATGGGATTTCAAGGGAAATTCTAAGGAATATTGTTTTAGTAAATGTAAAGGCATGAAGAATTATATTGGTGGCATCTTGACGCTCCTAGTAACCATTAAGACTCATGTAGAGTATGATGGATTATGTCGGGGGGAGTAACAGGAGGTCCTGGTCTATGAACCCGATCCGTCATAGAAGTGATGGGATTTACCTTGGGAGTGGTTGGGTGAATACCCCTTGTGCCTAAAACTCTGTAGAGTTTGGGAACCGTCCCAAGTGCAAGCCACCGAGAGCTCCAATGTCACTTACATAATCTGGATATCGAGTCTAAAATGGTGTGTGGTGTTATGGTTGGGATTAATTGGGTGATGTTGATAATTGTGTGATAAATTCTGATTTCTGCTTAAGTATAGAAATTGCATGAATTGCTCTTGGTTCAAGTTAGCTTACCCTTCTTGTATGTTGTGTGTTCCTTGTGTCTTATATTTTTGCAATGATCGTCCCTATTGAATGGTGTGAGCAGATATAGGTGCAGGTGAGGATACACCACTCCTGGACAGGAGATGAGTGGGTTCCAGGACGTTTCCAGTAGTTGTTGTCATCTGTTTTTCCTTATAGATGCTAGGGTATTTTGCATCCCTTTTATTTAGCATAGGCCGTATGTATGGACAGTATATGTATATTTATTTGGAGGATGACTGTATTGTACTTCATATATTGGTCTATTCCTATCAATCGCTTTTGAATCATTAAAAATTTAATGTTTTATTTAATAGTATAACAACTATAAAATCAGGATGTTACAATAAATCTAGTATATGGTTGTCACTTAAATATACACAAGAGTTTCGATGTAATTGGTACCTATCATATAATAAAATACTTCAAATTGTAATATTAAATATTTGTTTAGTTGAACTCTATAAAAGAAATTAAAAGTAATTTCAAATACTAAAAATAGTGTAGTAATAAATTATTTTTATAAAATTAAAAAATATATAACACTAGATAAAATAAATTAAAGATAATAGAAGAAGCTTAAATAAGATACAAACTAATTTATAAGATAGCTTAATAAATTAATAGTTAATTTATTAGTCTTACCAAACATAATACTGTTACTTTGACCTTTGAATTATTATTTTACTATAATATTAGTCCTTTTAAAATATTTTTTAAATTTTCAATTAAGTTTTGAATGTAAATTACTAAAATAAATATTATAAGTTTCTTTCATTTCAGTTTGTTATCTCTTATTTTATATCATTTTCATATTTAGTAATTTATATCCACTTACACCTACACAATGTATGTGAATGTGTGATGAGACTTCTGAATACCGTCAGGACAATACAACAACTTTTTTTCAAGTTTGTTTGCTGCTAAATAGGGAGAGAGAAGAATTTAGAAGAAAATAGAATAGAAATTTTCTTTCAATTTCTTATATTTTATGTAAAGGAAACATTTTGTAAATGTCTCCCAAAACAAAGGTATCTAGTAAATTGAAATTACACTGAATTATCTCAAAAATTAATTGGTGTCAACGTAAGTAAATAATATATGAAATAAATAAATACGGATGCAATTTCAAACCAAAATAACAAGTTGACGAGTAATTATTATAACGAAAAGTGCAGTTAAAGGGAACTTTATGAAAAGTCACTATAAGAATTACCTCTTTATCAACTTAGTTTTCAAACATTCACGAAGTAATATTTTTCACATAAATTTATCTAAATTTTAATTCTCTTGGTACGAATTTTGTGACACACAAATCACAATATCTGACAAACTACTCAAATATATAAAAAATAACTAAAAAAATTATAAATAATAATTAATTTTAATGACTAATAATTATTAGTAATTATAATAACTAATTTAAATATTAATTCACAAAAACTAAAAATTATTTGGTACTAAAATATTTACTATTGTGAATAAAAATTTATAATTAATTATTAAATTAATCTTTAAAATTAGTTACTTAGGTTTTAACTACTAAAATGAATTAGTTTTTAAATTGATCTCTAATTGATTAGTGACCAATTTAGTAACCAATTATAATTTTTTATTTATAATAATGACTATTTTAGTAACCAATAATTTTTTATTTTTATAAATTAGTATGTAAATTAGTCACTATAATAACTAATTATTTTTTATTTTTAAAATTGGTTTCTAATTGAGAATTTTCTTGTAATAAATAATACACCTTGAATAATTACAATAAACAAAATTGAAAGGTCAAACAAACACAACCTAAAACATCCAAAAACTAACTAAAAAAGATATACAAACTCACTCGACACATGGTTACATATCATTTGGCAAATGATAGAGAGACTTTGTTACTTTCAATTAATTGAAGGAGGATGATATCATTCTATTCATACATGAACAACTTTATGTAGTGCTTTTTAGAGTGAAAAAAAAATTGAAAATACTAATTATGGATGAAGTTGAAAATGTAACCATTACCAATACAAATGTGGTTTACAAATAAATATTTAAAAATCTTTAATAAGATGTATACAAATTAGTCTTACATTATTATGATTTTTTGTCAAATATTGTAATATTTTGTTTTTTGAATCTCAGTTTAAATGTAATAAAGTTGTATTTTGTTTTATATATGTAAATGAGGTTGGATTTTTCCACAATGAAATTCAAAAGGCAATTGTGTATGAATGTTGATAGTAGGTACATGCATAAATACTCAAAAAGTTGAACTTTCATATTAGAAAAAATAATTATTATTGTCACGATTGTTGATATTCGAGATCTTTATATTCAGCATAAACATTGTTAAGTTAATGTTTATATTTTGAATCATATTTATCATCGTTATTTAAAGTGTAACACATGTTTTTAACTTCTTAATTTACTTTTAATTGTTATGAAAAAACAAAATTTATTGGTGTAAAAAATAATCACTTGGGTTGCATACATTTATAATCTATATTTTGATTAAGAGTAGTTGATGAATTGCTAGTTGTACAATTAACTCACATAAATTCTGGTTAACTTATATTCTTAAAACAAACTTAAAAATTAAAATTTCAATTGATAATATCTATTTAAAATAATAATAATAATAATAAATTATCTAATTTGAATATATGTTTAAAATTATTGTAAGTATGTATTTTCTTGTATTAGACGTTTGTATATGAAATATAGCTTTGGATGGAGAGTATATTTTTTGTTTAAGTGTGATTTTATATGAAGTTAGAGAAAATGATTTTATAAAATTCGTAGCCTAAATGTGTAACTAATGACATTAGTTTCACTATAGTAATATTGGAATTTAAAATGTGAAGTTGGAGTTGTCGGTATTAGTAAAAGTTTATGTTAATATTTACATATATTAAATGATTGAATTATATATCATGATAAATATAAAAGTTGTAAATAATTATGTCATTTTACAAATAATTAATAATTAACTTTATAGAATTAATATAATTCTATATATTATATTTAAACTTTATAAGAGTTATAGAAACATAATAATAGATAAGTGAGATAATATTGAAAGTTTAAAAAGAGGTAGTGATGACTTTTTCATGTATAGATTTTATATATGTATGTGTATAAAATCATACCATATACTTTTAATTAGGATTAAAAGTATTAGTTCATTTGACTTAGAGTGAGTTTGTGATTAAGTATTTGTTGGTGTGTGTCATTTGTACATGTTTGGTTGCTCGTACCATGATGTTTTATTTTATGTGTTTATAAAATACATGAGATATATTTCTTAGTTTTTTATTTGTGTCTTTTTTTTTAGTTGAGTGTCCTTTTAGGTGGTGACCATGATTTTAACAAACAAGAAAAGGTTGTGGATGCGAAATTTAGACATATGTTATCTTTATTTTATGAGATACTCTAATTAAATGTGACATCAAACAAGAAATATTTATTTTTGAATAATTTTATTTATAAGTTTTATTAAAGATTTTATTAATAACTTGTAGAATTCTTGTTAATGTTTAAGAGTACTTTTGTTTTGAAATCTTAGTTTATTTTTTCATGAATTTTATTTAGAAAAGTGATATATGTAAATCCTATCAACCTCTTCTTTTCCATATTTTATTATTTATTTAAAAAAAAAAAGTTGAGTAGAAAGGTGTTCCATGATCCACCAACTTCAAAGTCCAAGTCTCTTTTGAAAAATATTATAAAAATCATATTAAATTTTAGATATGCTACGTATCCTTTATGAAAGTAATTTTATTTGGGATGACATCAAACACGTGATTAAAGATGGTGAGTAAGATGTATGGAAAGGTTATGTTAATACAAGTGGTTATTATTATTATTATTATTATTATTATTATTATTATTATTATTATTATTTGAAACCAATTTATAATTTTTTATATATCACTATTTAACTTATTTATTTTGGTTACAAGTTGTATATATCTTATTCACAGAAATTTCAAACTCATAAAAGTTGGACTTGTTTGATAAAGACATGGATATTGATGAAGTCACGAATAGAAATGTTAATTTTATAGGTTAAAGCAGAGTTGTGAATAGATAAAATATTTTTATTTCTTAAAACTATTCAAATCCCACGTCTGAACACAATAGGTTAACTTTTTACATTATAATAATTTCCAGTCCATTATATTTGAACATTTTTATTATGTATTATTTTAATATCATGTTATGTTTTTTTTTTCAAATTCGCAAATGATTAATTATCTTCAAAATTTTATTTTGAGTTAAGATCCATATATTTAATTTTTCTTCTAGATTAAGATTTTAAATTTACCAATTTTTTATAACAATTAATTTGAAAAAAGCCATAGAATAGAGAAGATATTTGCCTCGTTATAACAATGCCTTTAACATTTTATTTGATAGTCAACTAGATTTTGGACCTGTAAAGTGCATGGTCAGGTTTGTTTTCCAAATATTAAAATTGATTTCAGTATTTTTCTTTTCTACATAAAAGTTCAATGATATTATATTCTGGGAAAAAAATGTAGGGACTAAATATTTAGGAAAATTGGAAAAGTTAATTTCAATACATTAAATCTTACATTATTGAAGTATTTAGTAAACAAAATTGGATGTGGAAACTTTGATTAATTTAATCCTAAAACATGAATATTAAGTTTAATTTTCAGCAGTGGAGATCTTACTTTATGTGGGTACAATTTTGACCTAAAAGTTAGTAATTGAGAATTTTACAACTATTTATTCTACTACATTTAATATAAAGACATTCTTTAAATGTTTTGCTCTCTTTACATACTGGGCCCAAAAGTTCCCTTATTGGGTTGTGCTGTCAGGTCCATATTAAGTTAGACTGTTTTTTTCTACTCCCCCATTGTTTCAACTTCCATAAAGTGTTGAAAAGATCTCAAATATTTTTTCTTTCAATGTTTAGATCGCGAAATTTGAAAATAGTTTTTAAATATATTTTAGATTATATAATCACGTAATTTATAATAATTCAGTTACACAATATATGAAAACGTATTTGGTTGGATCTAGAATAAGTTATTAAATTATGCAATTCAAAATACCTCTTAACTCATGAACGATTCAAATTTAGCCCTACACTTATGGAGGTACAAGAAGAAAGAAAGGGGTGCTAATCAGAAATTGCCTTTGCCGCTAGCTAATTCATAACGTGTTTTTTTAACTGAAAGGGGTCAATTTATTTTTAAAATTACCAATCTGGCTTTCCTGTAGGTTTTAAAGAAGTCTTCATATGTCTATGGATGGCTTTGAACTACGAAAATGAAGTCATCAAAGTAGATGATAATTTCTATATAAATGAAATTTTGCGTCATCAGCACTTAATTTGATTAACGGGTTAAATATATTTCTAGTCCGTTAACTTGTAGTAAAACTTTGAATTAGTCTCTTTTCGAAATTTTAGCTAAATTCTCTTCAAGTTTAGAAATGTTTGGATTTAATCTGTTTAACTATAAATTTATAAATTTTAACCAAATTTTGTTAAGTTTATTTGACGTTTCAAACACGTTTCACAACTAACATGGAAGCAAAAATGTGTTAAATTGTATAAACAACTCAAATGCTATCATGAAACGCGTTTGAAACATCAAATAAACTTAACAAAATTTAGTTAAAAAGACTAAATCCACAAATTTCTAGAGTTGGGAGATTAAATTGGACCACAGTTTCAAATAAGGACTAATTCCAATTTTTACCCAAAGTTAAGGAACCAAAAACATAATTAATCCTTTGATTAACACACTTAATCAAAAGAAATTGGAAATTGTCATTTTTCACGATCTTTATGATAGACTTCAGTTAAAATTTCTTTTGAATTGTAGTTGTCATTTTTTGTGACGACTTTGGTATAATTGATTTTAAACTGAAGTTGTCATTCTCTGTGGTGACTTCAGTGCAATGATTTTGAAGTGAAGACATCATCTTCTTTGAAGTGAAATCAATTGCATTAAAGTCACAAAAAGGGATGACGACTTTAGGATGTGTTTGCTTCATGGATTTTACGGAGAATGAATAGATCGATTTGAGGGATATAAAGAGGAAAGTGAACTTGTTTGTTTTAAGGGATGGAGAGGTGAAAATGAAAATATTTGAAAATAAAGTTAATGAAAATTTTAGGATGATTTGATAGATATGATAAATAGAAAAATATGTTTTAATAGATAAAATTGTTAGTCTACAATTTTATTATTATGGTTAAAATTAATATAAAATTAATGTTATTATTATTATTATTATTATTAAAAATGTTGTTATTATTATTATTATTATTAGTTTTAATATTATTATTGTCATTATTATTATTTTTAATTATGTACAATATTTAATAGATATGATAGATATGATAAATAGAAAAATATGTTTTAATAGATAACAAAGTTTTAGGATGATTTGATAGATATGATAAATAGAAAAATATGTTTTAATAGATAAAATTGTTAGTCTTCAATTTTATTATTATGGTTAAAATTAATATAAAATTAAATGTTATTATTATTATTATTATTATTAATATTAAAAATGTTGTTATTATTATTATTACTTTTAATATTATTATTGTCATTATTATTATTTTTAATTATGCACAATATTTAATATTATCGATAATTATTATTATTACGATTTAATTATTTTTCATGTGTTTTAATTTCACAGTTAACATTAGGACTTTTATGTTATCATTATTGTTATTATGATTATTATTATTATTTATAATAAAATTTATTAGTTATTAATAAAATTTATTTTTTTATTATTGTTAATTATTATTATTATTAGTTATTAAAATTATTTATTATTTATTATTATTATTATTATGGCCTTTATTATTAGGCTTAATTACTGGTTTGGTCCCTTAATTTGTTGGTTTAGTTCATTTTGGTCTCTTTATTATATTTTAATTCAATTTGGTTCTTTAATTCTTTAACAAGGTTCAATTTGATTTTTGTCGTTGAGTTATCTTTAACACTGTATCCGTATATACCACATGTCATTTTTGTAGAATTTTCAATCTTTTTATTATTATTTTTTCAATTATATTTAAACTTTTTAAAAAAATATTAAACTGTCATGGTTGTGATAGGTGTCAATATGAGATTTTTTTACTTTTTAATTTTTTTAATTTAAAATTAAAAAAAAACTGCCAAATGTCACAATTGTGTCACATGTCAAACTAATAGTGGTTGTTTTTAATTTAACCATCTATTTGAAATTTTAATTCAATTTAGTATCCATAATTTTTAAAATAATTCAATTTTGTCCTTTCTTATTTGAGACCAAATTAATAATTAAATTTAATTACAACTTATATATTAATATTAAAATAATTTCTTGTCATTTATACATCAAATCACCTCCTAAATACATACTCATGTTATTTTATTTCTTATATTTGTTCATTTGTAATTTTTTACACATGTAAAAAAAAATTGAATAGTTAGGTGGAATAATTTGATCTATAAATGATCAAAAATGATTTTAACATGTTTGTATAAGTTGTAGTTAAGTTTAATTACTAATTTGGTCTCAAATTGAAGAAAGACAAAATTTAATCATTTTAAAAAATAGGGAGACTAAATTGAATCAAAATTGTATATAGAATGACTAAATTGAAAATAACCATGGTTAATCTGACACGTGGCAAAATCATGAGCTACCACGTGACGTTTTTTTTTTCTTTAAATTAAAAAATAAAAAAAATCTCAAGTTAACAGATGACATAACCATGACGTGATACGTGGTAGTCTAATTTTTTTTTTAAATAAAAAAAAAATTAAAAATTTCACAAAATGACACGTGACATGTACGACACAGGGTTAACGTCAACTTATGGGCAATGAACAAATTGAACATTTTTAAAGAATGAGATGATCAAATTAAACCAAAAAATAATAAGAAAACCAAAATAAACCAAACCAATAAATCAGAAACCAAATCAGTAATTAAGCCTTATTATTATTATTAATATATGAAAAATAGTTAAACTTCATTTGTATACTAGTTTAATTTATAACTTGTAAATATTCAAGTATTTAATATATTTTATAATTCAAATAGTAAATGAGATTATAATAACAAACATACCATTAATTAAAAGTTAGGGACAAATTGATAATATAGTATGTGATAATGTAACTTTTTCTGCAAATCTTCTCTACTATATGACGAAATGAGTTTCAATTCTCACCCGTGAATTCATCCTCACAAATCTCTTGAAACAAATCAGAGTAGAGATAACCTTTCATTCCCTCCCTTTTGAATAGTACCCCGTAAGCAAACATACCCTTAGTTCAAATATTAAACGAAGTCGTTTTAGGGAATGATGAATTTTTCATTAAATGTAATTATCGTTAATCAAATTAGGTGCTCAGGATCGAACTTTAACCTAAGGAAGTTGTCATCTACTTACACAAGTGGTAATTTTTTTAGGGTAATTCAAATTGGTAATTTGAAAATAAATTCACCCCATTCGGTCAAAAAACCTCATAAAGTTGTTATATTATACTGATACATAATATCTTCCTAACCTCTCAAAAATCTGGCAATTTTCAGTTCAGGAAAAAAAAAAAGTTTGTTTTCAAACTTTTCTTTGTTTCTTTTTTATATGTTATTCATACATAATAACTTACTAATCTCAAGCATTTCTGCCAAAAAAAATCTTTGAATCACTTCTTTTCATTCACAGATTTGAGCCTAAATTCTTACTTAAAGATCAAATTCAATGTTATTGTCTATCAAAGATTTATTCGTACTTGTTCAGAGTTTATGCACCAGAGTTTATAATTGGCATGGATAGAAACTATGCAAATTTATAAATTGCCAAAACGAGGTTGATTCTTGAAGGTTTCTTAGAGTTTCTAATTAGTAGCATTTTATATTTCTTACAAATTTGCCAAGCCAACATGGTATTGCATTCGACTAAATGCTAAGAACTGTTATATCACTTTCCAGAGAGAATGCAATTTGAATTTTGCAAGAGTACATGCTTCTTATCATAATGGGAATCTCTCTTCACAGTGAGATCAATAATTTTTCCTCATTTCAAAATAATTAGCTAAATCCAAAGCCCCATTCCTGTTCTTCAGTTCTTGATGAGTGGCTCCTTTATGTCCTCCCACTCATTCAACCTCTTCTCTGCTTCCTCAACCTAATACACCAAAATTTTCATCACAAATTATTAACCTATTAATTACTGCCATAATACACAGTGTACTAATTTTATAGCTTTTCTCTTACCTCTTTATTCCAATCAGTTCTAAATGTGACCCACATCAAAATAATTGTCTGCAAAACGGTGCCACCAAGCATTCCCAACCATATACCCTGCACATAGACAACACCGAGTTATAAAATGGAAGAGTTTGGTGAGAAAGATTAAATAACAGCATTGTGTTTGAACTAGAACATACCTTTGCATTGAGTTTGAAATAGAAACCCATAACCGAACCCAATGGAATGCCAATTCCGTAATAGCAACCAACGTTTACGTACGCAACAAAAGTTTGCCATCCACATCCAACAGCCACCCCTTTTCATAAACCATGCATGCATCAGTTTCAAAAATTCTTAAAAACTTCAACTTTTAATTTAGATGTGAAAGGTGAGAGTTGGAAGTGGTGGTGATACCAGACAAAACAGGTTGAATGCCGTTGAGAACAATGGAAAGGGCAAGGAGGGGACAAAGATCTGAGACTGCAGCAGCTACCTCTTCGCCTTCGGTGAAGGCATAGCTAATAACATCTCTCAGCGACAATAGCACCACTGCTATAATAACTGATATTATGAAAGATATCACTGTCACCACCACCACAGAAAATGAAGCTGATTTTGGATTTCTTGCTCCTAGCTCGTTGCTCACTCTCACACTGCAATCAAAACCCACCCTTGTCTCGGTGAAACCGAAAACGAAAGAAGGAATTCAGTTGTAAATGAAGGAGAGTCAAACCTTGCAGCTGCGTTGAATCCAACTGAGATCATGAAAACCCATCCAGAAAGTGTGGTGCTGCAACAAGAAATAACTGTTAGTAATCGCAGAACATAAATAAATATAGTTAAATTAAGGTACTGAATTGGCTGGTTGGTGGGTGGGTGGTGGGGGATGTTTGAAATTTCAAAGCTTATCCTGACAGTAATTACTTCTCAAACAGATTTTTCCCCTTACACCAGTTGAAAGGACACCAATAATATATATACAAACAAAGATCATTAATATCAATAGCTAATAGCTAATCATAATTAAGTGTGACCGTTAGGACAAGAAAGTGATGGACCACAATAGCTCAAAAAGGAAAGGGAAAATTCTAAACAGATCCACGAGTTTGATTCCAAAATGGAATGAGACTGGTTTTGAAACGCAACCTATCATACTACTTTTTGTTGCTCACTTTTAAAAAAAGTGTCATCGTTCACATTACAGGAGGCGACGCCAAACGTCGTTTTCCTTACTTGTTGCCTTCTATAGAAAATACAACAATACAAAAAGATTAAAAAAGGAAAAAAAAAGCACTGAACCTTTTTACAAAAAGAAAAATAAAAATCAGCATTGTCAATTATCTTATAAATTTTTAATAAAAATATAAAAAAGTTAAGAGAATATTGAATGTCTAAGCTAATATTATGTCATGTTTAAAATTAGCAAACGATTAATGGAAGATTGTAGTTTTATGATTTCATTGTTTTAGGTCACTAAACTACAAATCATGATTTAATAATTGAAGTGAGATTTTATTATGTAACAAAAAAGAATGATAAGAAAGAAAAAATAGACAAGGGCATGTGTTGTCACTGTTATTGTATCTGTGCATGTCCTGTGACACCAAACACGTATCTTTCTTTCTGCAATACTATATTACATTAGACCAATTACAAGTCAATGTCAGCAGCTACAAAACAAGTTACTGATTCATATTTCTTTTAGTTGTCAAAAAGTCTTACGTCAACATTTTTTGTATTTTACCAGCCCAGTGGTGTTGCGTGTGGCACGGAGATTGGATTTATTCGTTGTCAAATAAGAGTTCTACTCAAATTCAAACTTTTCATTCATATTTATCCTCTACTGTTATCACGTGATATTTGAACACCACAAAATATACACTGAACTTGTAAGACACTTTCTAATAAAATTATTGATTTTTATTAAGAAATTATAATCTTTCATAAACGGGTCTAACTTTTATACATGAAGTTATTTATGATTTTATTTGGCTGGAATCTTCCTATAACACAATCTAGAGAATAGATTCTACTGCCCAAAAGAATAACCTTCCCACCAGACGAGACACTGTCCCAACTTTCGTACTCTGAATAAACCCGTTTAGGAAAAAATGATCTTAAGTATAAATTTTATTTAAAACAACCATTATAAAAAAAATCAATAATATTTCCTCCATATGGTCAGTAAAATCAGGAGCACGGTCATAATAATTTTGTAAATCAAAGAATTTATAAAAAGGATGTGATAACTTTTACTATTAAGATATATACAAACATTAAAAAAAACAGGATAATGATATCACTCATATTTTTTTGACTTTCTTTATTATATGGGTCATTAATTAATTAATGTATTACTATTTAAAAAAAATGAATGTTACATACTAATTATCATGTTCCATACTAAGTCGTAAAAAATGAGGGTAAAAATATAATTTTTCAAAAAAATAATAGATGTTAATGAAAGGTTAAAGTAATTATTAGCCTGTTTTTTTGTTTAATCATCAAGAAAAATATTTGTGGTAATGACGGGAAAAAAATTGTTAAAACCTCATTGGAAAGAGTGATGAAGAGAGAATGAGACTAACCAAATGGAAAGGGAATCGAGAGCCAACTCAGGCTCAGGAAGCAATCCCGCGAGCAGAACCAGAATCTGGAAGTACCAGGTCTCGAGGCAGAGCATGACGGCGGAAGCCGCCGAGAGTTTGAAAAACTCCGGCAACCCCGAAAACGCTTCGATGGTGAAGCCGCCCCAGGTCTGCTTGCACCGCTCACTCTTCACGATGTAAATGAACTGCGCCACCACGATGACCCACCAGGAGATGCTGAGCACCAGCGACGCGCCAAACAGGCCCATCCCCAGCTTGTTCACCGCCACCCAACTGAACACGAGGTGGAACACGAGCGTGGCGCACGAAATGTACGAGCTCGGCGCCACGATGCTCTGCGCCTGGAGAAACTTCTGGATGGGGAAGTTCACGGCGTACGCGAAGATCTGAGGGATGAGCCCGTACACGAAAAGCGCCGCCGCCGACGCGATTTGCGGCGACTCGCCGAGAAACAGCAGGATTGGTTCCGCTAAGACGTAGATTACGGTTAGCAGAAAACCCGCGAGTGTCAGCAGCACCGTGGATCGTTGCAGGTACACGCCCAACATGTGGAATTTCTTCGCCCCGTACGCTTGTCCGCACAGCGTCTCCACGGCACTTCCCATACCCAACTGTTACAATTATTTGAAAAACATCACTCAGTTATTATTCCGAATGAATCAATTACTAACGAGATGAAATAGAATTAGGGTTTATACAGTACCATGAGACCATAAGCGAAGATTTGGATGCCATTGTTTCCGAGGGAAGAGGCGGCGAGTTCGAGGTTACCGAGGTGGCCGGAGAAGATTTGTGTGGACATGGACATGACATAGTTGAGGAGGTAGACGATGACCGCGGGAGCAGCAAGGTGAAAGAGGAGCTTGAACTCGAGCCATGTTGCTGGACCAATACGCTTGGAGTAAGGGATGCTGGTATCTGTGAGTAGGTTCTCGAGTTCATGACTTGACCCATGTCTGGAACTGAAAGATCGAGAAAAAGAAGGTTGTTGTGGTAACGATTCTTCTGGAACCGTCAAAGGCTCGTTAACCTCCTTCTGCGCTGATTGAGAATCCATTTCCACCACCTTCTTTCTCTCTGTGACCCTTTCTTTTCTCTCTCGCCACACCCTCACCCACAAAACAAAACGCTGCTTCCAAAATCACCTTCAACAGAGTTATTATATACTAAAACTTCCAATTTCTTTTACAACCTAAATTTACTTAAATTCAATAATTTATTATTAATGTGATATGCAATACAAATTTAAATTCGTGACCGAGACGAGGAAAAGTCCTTTTTGCCCTTCTCAAAATATGTTTATTTCATGTGGTTGTGATAATTTCTCACAATACGTTCATACTGTCATTGTCTTTCTTCTAAATTTCTCGTGTCCATCGTGATGGGTAAAGAAAATCAAACCACTTTTATAAGTTTATTTATTAATTTAATAATAATAATAATAAATAATAATATATTTAAATTGATATTACTTTGATGGGTTAAAAAGGGAATTAATGTAAGAACAAGAACGTGGACATAAAATAAAGAATTAGGTTAACATAATTGACTACTTTTCATTCTTCTACCAAACAATCTTTTAATGAGATTTTATAATAGATGATCATGATGAGATCTTGTGTTTTTTTTTAATTGTTTTTAGTAAAGAAATAATAAAAAATGTGTTTTTTTTTTTTAAATTGGGTAGATGTATGAAATGATGAGATTTGTAGCAGGTAGATATAGACGTGTGAGACTGCACATGGTAGCTGAGGACCATACACGACCATAGGGGGGTTGCTAGTCATTGCACAATTATTATTCTAAAAAAATTCAATGTACATCTCTCAATAAATAAAAAATATTTATTTATTTTTGAATTGATTCATTTTAATTTGTTTTATATTTTAAAATTATTTTATTGAGATTGGACTGGTATTCGATAAAAAACAATTAGTTATTTATATATCATCATCTTATTATTTTCACAGATTCACAACACAGATTCCTCTCACTAGCATCCTTTTCCAACTATTAACAAAGTATCACCGATTCAAAACACTACAAAAACAAATGAATTTTGAAATTGTTTCCATCAGATTATTCAAAATTTACTATTAATTAGAAAAAATGTTAATTTTTAATACATAATATTAAATAAATGTAAAAAGAGTATTAATTATAATTAATTTATTAACTTAATTATCTAAAGTCTGTAATAAATATTGTTATCCGAATAATTCTATAATAACTATAATATAAAAATTTCCATTTTAAAACTTGAAGCTTATTTGGAAAAAAATGTTAATTTTTTCATTGTGATTGAGTGAAAAATTTAATTAAATGTAATTAATATATTAACTTGATGAGTTGTTAGAAAATACAGATGATAAAAATTGAAATTTAAGTGTGATTTAAATTAATTATCCCAGTTAATCTTTTAAATAGAAACTTAATGTTAACTATTAAAAATTATAATTACTATGGTAATAAATTAGTTTTATGAATATCTTTTATATTTGGTAGGAATTTTATTAATTATAACAAACTTATTATTGTATTGTGTTTATTGATTAGTAAAATATTTATTAATATGTAAAATAATTATTGGTAATTATTGTTATGTTTTCATATTTATTTCTGCGTAAAATTATTTATTGTAAACTGGTACATTTAAAATGATAAAATAAATAATTTAAATAAATATTAAAAACACATTACATATAGCACCAATATCTTTAATTGTCAAGACAATAAGAATGACAAATGATTTTAAAAGTGTAAAAAGGAAATTAAAAAAATGTACTCTATTTTCCTCAAAATAATAAGTGATGATTCATATGTCCATTAGATGATGTTTTGTAAATAATTTGTATGGACAAAAAGCTCAATAAATAAATTATATATATATAAAAATTAATTAATTAATGGACCGGTTAGTTAGTATGATACTAATTTAGTAAGGTGAGTTCATTAGTTAGCCCACTTTTTAGTTAAGATTCAAACAAATTAAATTTCTAGTAATGAAAAGTGCAACATATTACTAAGTGATCAATTTTTCATTCAAATCTTTTTATTTTCTAGTTTTTGGCACATTGCTAATACAAAAAATATTGTGAACCTGAAAATTGTACCATTGGATTCTTTGAATAAATATACAAAAAATAATTAAGGTTCGAAAAATTAAGTCTCCCATGATTTAGAAAAAATGCTAGTAATTTACCTAAATGACTAATTTTTCCTGTGAACCTTTTTTAAATTTTGGTTTGTTGTTTACATGGTCATGCAAAATCATTATAAACTTGAGAAATAGTACAGTTTGATTATTTGACATATATTCTACGGATAATAACTATGGTTTTGAACAAATAAAGTTTACTATAATCATGGAAATTCATAAAGTTAGTTAGGTGATGACCTTTTTCTAGAAATATTCTTCTTTCTAGATTTGATATGTTGTTTACACATTAATGCAAACATATTAAGGACCTGAAAATGCTGTTGTTAAATTCTTTCACACAACTTCAAGAAACAACTAGGATTCAAAAAAGGGTCAAACTAATCAAGTGTTCCATAATTCTGAAAAATTGAAGTTACCTATTTGACCACCTATTCTTATGATTCTTTTTTTCTCATTCGGGTCTTTAACATAAATTCTACAACGAGTAACTATGGTTCCAAGAAATTAAGTTTCCATCACTTTATATATAAAAAAAATGTTAATTTACTTAAATGATCAACTCTTTTTCTATAAACTTTTTTTTTCTAGTTGCCACACATTGATTAATAGTTTCTGTATGAAATTATGAATCTGGAAATGGTTTCTTTACATTACATCGATAATACAAGCAACAACTAAGATTCAAATAAATCAAGTCTCTCATAATATCTAAAAAAAATGCAATAATTTACTTATCTTATCAACTTTTTCTTATAAGTTTTATCAATTTTCTATGATAAGATTATGGATTCAAAATTAATTTTATTAAATTCATTAACATCAAAGAAAATTATGTGTTATCGATGGTCCTTATTAATTAGTAATAACATATATTTGTCAATAAATTGTGTTTACCAACAAGTAGAAATTTGTTAATAAAGTGGTTATCGGTAAAGTTTACTGACAGATACAAACATTCGTCGTTAAGTACCAAAAATCTCAAGTTTGTCGATAAATATTTGTAAGTACAAAATCGTCAATAATATCTACCAATGAAATGTGTGATAAGATCTTCTTCTTCCTCCTTCTCTCCCTTTTCTTACTTGTTTTTTTCTTCCTCCTTGCTGCTTAACGATAGTCGTGCTACCTCCTTCGCCACCCGAGGCCAAATCGTCTGTTATAGGCCTCGGTCCTTTGTCACCCGAGGCCAAAGCGTGCGCTGTCAGTGGCAGTTTTGTAAATCTGGGTGCCACAGATGGGTTATAGGCTTCGGTTGGTTGAGAACCGAAGCATAAAACTGGTTATATGCTTCGGTTGTTTTGGGACCCGAGGTAAAATACTGAGAAAATTTTCAAAAATGCCACCGCCTCCTTATAGGCTTCGGTCCCGCAGTAACCGAGGCTTATAAGGCGAGTTAAAAAGCCCGTTCTGCACTAGTACTGGTCCATGTCATTTTTATTGTTTGGGTCTCATCCTCTTCTATTTGTCCTCATTTTCCTCCACCTCCTTTTCTAACTCAAGCTACCATTAGCACTATCACCAACAATGATTGATGTCACAAACGCTTGTCATCGGTGAGCCTTTGCGTCACCCACCAGCCTCTACCTTATCCCTAACCACCTACTACTACTACTACTACTACTACTTTCCCTTTTCCTCTTCTCCTTCTTCGCTTCTTCTTTTTACTCATCTTCCCTTGATATAATATAAAGCTCTAACAAATTAGGTGAAAATTTTATCGCAAAAGTGTTGACGAATTTAGTGACAAAAATAGACCATCGGTGATTGTGATGGTGAGAACAAAAATATCTATCGGTAATTGCGATGATAAGTTACCGAAGAAAAATTCCAATGAATTTTACAAACTCATCTCATTTCGACGGAAGCACTGGCGGAACTAGGACTTGAAAGGGGGAGCCACGGCTCCCCCATTTTTTTTTTGAATTTTATATATATATATTTATATATTTTTTAAAATTATATTATATATTATTTATATTAAAATTATATTATGGAAAATTATAATAAAAGATAAAAGAAAAAATTTTAATAGAGACATTAATTTATAAAAGAGATTAAGGTTTTTTTCTGACTATAAGATCTTTTTATAATGTAAATTATTATGAAAGTTTGTGAAGAGAGATAAATACAAAGGTTGGGAAATAGAGGTTGGAAACACATAGATTGAGATTCATGTATACATTCTTACATGATATATCACAAATCAAGGTTAGTATCTTATTATGATTTATGCATGTTAGTTTATGATTCTTTTTAGGATGTTTTTTCCAAATTAAGTTTATCCCAAATTAATATAATCCCTAATTATGATTTTAGGGTTTCTTTTATGAAATTGGCATGAACCCTAATTATAATTTTTCCTAAATTATTATAATCCTTAATTATGAAATTTAGGGATTTTGTGTTTTTCGCTACCTATGGTAATTTTTTTTTAAGTTTTGAATTTATACAGTATTGATGATTTAATTAAAGTAGTATGAGTTTTGTTATGTTTTGCATTGTGATAATTGTGATTCGTGAATATAAATTTTATTTTTTCTAAATAGGAAAGAGGTGATAAATTTATATTAGAAAGATTATGATAAAAAGTGAAAAAATTGATTCTTTTTTTTCAAAGATGAAGGTTTGTGATGAAGATGAAAAAGAAATGCATTTACGTTAACTAAGCTTGAGAAATTTAATAAGAACCAAGAATTTAAGACAATATAAAACAAATCTCTAAAGTTATCAGAGTTACATATAATGA
>Ga0209589_1003917_pt1 | contig 25877 bp, 9 predicted proteins | sample CowpeawhiteBW_FD_187525 | JGI IMG/M metagenome (GOLD analysis project Ga0209589, IMG submission 187525) | Root nodule microbial communities of legume samples collected from California USA - Cow pea white BW (SPAdes) (version 2) | ecosystem: Host-associated > Plants > Roots > Nodule | place: USA...
AAAAAAAAAAAAAAAACTTCGAACCTTTTTTTACTAGCTTACAAGTCAATTTCCACAGAGAAACAAAAAGAAATGGTGACAGGGTCTTGAAGAATTTAGAAAAATAATAGAGATTGTGTTTATATTTGAGTCACCATTTTTATCTTACTAGTGATACCTTTTTTCTTACTTTCTGACGAGAAAAGTAAAAAAACTTAAACCTATTAACTATCCATTTCACCTCATTTTGTTAAGCTCACATTCTTCCACGAGTATCAATAATTACAGTCACAATGGTGTGTACATATATAGTTTTGAATGATAATAATTATTCTAATCGTATAATTTTAAATATTTTTCTTTTTACATATTAAATTTTTAGTGCTAACAAAAAGGTCTCATTTACACTTTATTATAATTATTAGGAAGGAATCACCACATGATGTTTTAAATAGCTAATGTGGATTTTATTCTGTTACATTGCTTCTCTTCTTTCTTTTTCTTTTTCTTTTCTTTTTTTATATTTTTGGTTCAATCCAAATGTCTTAAAAATATTTTCAAATCAGTATTTTATTTGATTGTTGTTAAGAATATATATTTTTCAGAAAATAGTAATTTTTTATTCTTATAATAACTCAGATGTTATTTTATGTTATGTTAGTATATTTTATTGAAGAAGTTTTACAAGGCCTATATCTTTATCTCATCAATACGATTTTATTTGAAAAATGTTACAATTTATTAAAATAAAATCTATCTAATTCTGTTACACTTTCATTACATCAATATTCATAATTTAAAAAATAGTAGATATTGTAATAAATGATATAACTAGTGACGGAGGAGAATTATGAGTTTGTGTTGTTTTAGATTAATAAGAACGTAATTATTTCATACAGACATGTAAGATAAAAGTGATAATGTAAGAAAAAATCATTTATTTTACCTTGTAATCCGTAAAGAATAAACACTAATATCATCGCATTAAAATTATACTCGGTTTAAATATATTACTTATAGTTCCAAATTTTTTTTATCAATTTTCCCATTAGACACATGTAAATTGTAATCTGAATAGAATACTTTTTCATTAATTTGAAATTGCAATGATATACTATAACTATAAACTAAGATTTCTGTAACTATGTTATAGTTTTCTAATCTTCTATCAAGAGGAGAATAAATAAGAGAGAAGGTGATTTTTTTATAAGTTTGAAGTAAAAAATAAAATAATAATAGAAAGTAACGAGATGAGGAGAAAGATAAACAACACTAGGCCTCACACTTGTTTGAATGAAAATTACATGTCTAAGAATTAATATTTTTTTTTTATATTTTCATTTGTGCTATTATCGATAGTGATGATTAATGAAAATAATATCTAATTTTGGTTGTACGTGTGGTTGTAATATAGTATTTATTAAAATTTGGATTATATGAAGAAAGAAAGGGAATAGAGTTGGCACATGTGCCGAGGCACATTACCGTTTGCCTGCTCACGCCAAAGGTTACCGGCGGCCTCGAGGCCACCCCCTTGAGGCCCTGTTGTTTTCCACTCCACACTCCACATATTTTCAAATGAATCCTCGTAATTAATGAAATTTATTTGCGATCGATCCCTGTAATTTGATAAATTAAATTTGTTTGGTTGGTGAAATGGAAGCAAAATAGAGAAGAAAAGAAGAGTGTTATCTTATCTTGGACAGTGAGAGGGAAAGAGAGAGAGAGAGAGTAAGAAGAAATTAAATGGTGTTTGGAGTGTTCCATAACCCATCATTCCATTTTCGCAGGAATTTGCAGCATTCTCTTCCTTTAGCTTCTGCCATTTCCATCATTATAAGAGTTCTGACAGAGTCAGAGAGAGTTTCTTAATTCTCTCTCTCTCTCTCAATCTGCACTTTCTGCCATCTTTTAGAACAATTCCTTCTGATTAGCTGAGAATGCCATTTTGTTTCTTTCCTTTCCTCTCTTATTATGCTCACCTGCTCCCTCTCTGCCCCAATTAAATATCACATTCAAATCCTTTACTTCTTCAAATTCTCCCTCCAACTTTTTCTTTTTTTAAAAAAATTCTAAATCTTACAATCAATTCATTCATTCTAAATTATCTTATTTTTAAATAATATAATTTTTTTAACACATTTTCTCATAAATTTAAATACTTTTTTAGTTTTCATTTTCGTAGTGTTTATTGCAGATGATCTTCATTTTGACAAAATGTTTAAGATAATCCTCATTTTTATCGAATGTTTAAAATGGTCATCATTTTCGCAATTTGTGTTTTATTTGGTCATTTTCTGTAACGTCGTTTAAATCATTAACGGAGCATTGTACATGTAACACGGTTTGTAGTAGGGTGTCTTACGTATATTGTGTAGGTGTGGTAATTAAAGTTAATTTTTCAATTAAGAGGAAATTTTGCAATTAAGAAAATTTCTTCATATTCGTCTTTCTTAAGTTCGTCGGATTTGCAGAGGAAACAACTAATACTTGTCATTTCATCATTGGATCGCAGTTGCGCTCTTTATTCAATTTTCCATATTGGACTTTAAAATATTACACACAATAACACGTGAATCCTAATACTAATTATTGCAGCCTTTTCTCAGCAACCTTCAGTGACTCCTCCAAATCATTAATTTGCCTAATTTGTGTCATGATGATAACATCCATTTCATCAACCTCTCTAATTAGTTAAACATTAATTTAAAATCTAATAATATTAAATAGTTAAAATTTGTATAATTAATATTAAAAATCAATTTAAATTTTTAACTTACAAATCAATCATAATATTTTTATTAATATTACAGATTATGTATGATAGTACTCATTTTTATTTATAGTTTATAAAATGATATATAATATAATTAATGCAGTGATTATTTATTTTTGTTCTCTAAATTAATCATTATTTAATAATTTTCTTTTAGTAAGATATCAAGTAAGTTATTGATTTTGAGCTGATAGGTTATTTTACTTTCTAAATATATTATGGTTTGAAAGTTACCAAATTTGCATTAAAATCTTGATTTTAGGAGTTTGAAATAAATTAGAACAAATGTTTTGATATGTTTAAATAGAGGTGTCATGTGTATATGTTTTTTAATGTGTATGTATAATCTATCTACTTAAAATATTTATTATCAAAAGATTATTGAAATATATTATAAGACATATTATCGGCCCATAACAAAATAATAAAAAATATGACATTTATTATTTAGTTACTTTTATTTATTATTAACTGGCAAACATTCCCATGACATTCTTAGTTTTTGAACTTGAACTATTTATTTCAATGAAACATGTTATAATAGTTAACAAATTTATGAATATATAACTAACAAACACTCACTAAAATACAAAAACATGTATAAAATGGAATTTTGTTTTTTCAGACCAACTAATAGGACCTACCATACAATGACCTCACGAGACCTAAGGAGGGGTCAAGTTATATTAATCCAACTCAATATTTAACTAAATTTCAGTACGATCCAAATATTATTACTTATTTTGACCTTGATTCTGAAGATTAATTGAATTTTACTTAAAATTATAATTATTTGTATGCTTTATTATATTTTTTATTCAAAGGTGAGGTGTGAAAAAAGAAAACGTAAAAGGAGTCCAAACTTATTGAGTTTAATACATTTTTTTTATAGTTCACGTTTATATGTTTGTAAAATAGTTATATATATATATATATATATATATATATATATATATATATATATTCTAAATATCTAAAAATCATTCATATATATTTTTTATTTTTCATAATTATAAAATTTTAAAACTATGAGTCTTATCCGATGATATAAAACATAACTATTTCACGAGCTTTTAATTCGAATTATATATAGTTCAAATATTCAAACATTTATTTATTTAGTCAGTGATGTTTTAATTTTATATATTTAGACAACTTTAACACAATAATCATGGAATTGAATTTATTAAGCTTAATTTGTTATTTTTCATAAGAATGGTTGGTTAAGGTTTGTTTCACACATCTTAATAAATATCATTTTAAAATAATTTGTTGAAATAATTTTAATAAAAATAATTAAAGATGGCAATTTTTTTTTATTAATTTAGTAAAAGATTAATCAATTTATTATCTTATTTCTTGTGCCTATATATTATCTTAATTTAGTGTTTACCAAATTAAACATGAATTTTAAGTTTTTGATATTAATTTTTAATTCAATTAGGTAATAGAATATGTTTTAAAAATATAAGATATATAGTCATTATTTTAGTAAAACTTTTATAAAATAAATATTTGTTTATAATGAGAGGAGTTATAAATATAATTTAATATACTCTTATTTTTATCAATGTTATTATATATAATTTATTTTTTTATGAACAATAACAAAAGATAATAGAATTTCCCAAACCATATAAAAAAAAGAAAAAGAAAGAAAAACGAAAAAAAAATCCAAAAAAACATCTCGTAGATGTCTTCCCGGTAAAAACCGTAAAAGAAAAAATTACTTTATTAATGCGTTGATAAAATGTATTAAAATTTATAATAATATATTAATAAAATTTGAATAATGATATTGATTGACCAGTAATAAGGATGATTGACTATTTTTTAACATATATAATTAAACGAGTCTGGTGTTTAAAAAATGAACCAATTTGTAATAAAAAGTTAATTAGTTCTCTAAAATGTATAATTTTTATTCTAAATAAAATAAATTCAGTATAACATTGTAATATTATTTTCAGTGGTGAAATTTAGAAGGTTTATCGAGAGATCTTGACCTCAATTTTTGTTTATATATCTAGTATATAAATATATTTTTTAATTTTAATATATATTTGACACTACTAAAATAAGTATGCATCTACTTTGACATTCCAAAATATTTTATAAACATCCATCATGTTCAATAACTAGTTGAACAAAAAAAAAATGATTATTTCACTCAGGTTTCTTTCCAGAGAGTTCTCTTTCTTGAAAAATAGAGTAAACATGAAATAAATTGTTTGAATATTGTAAAATTTAATAAGTTTTATAAGTTTTGATAATAAGAGTTGTAAATGAATTATTATAATATTATTGCAAATGATAGAATATAAATATTGAGAATATATAGTAAAGAGAGTTGATTGATTGATTTTGATGGCACATCCCAGCTGTGTAGATTGACAATAGTTCAGAGTTGAAATTCCACATACGGAATTCATCACGTTGACGTAAAGATCCTTCCAACGATCCCAGCCGTTGATTTACGATGGGGTGATTTCGAGGTGCCACCATCTGATTTATTTTGGTGTCTACTTGGGATGCCAAATTTCGTACGCATCTCATCACTGTGCTGCTTTGCCTTTTTTTGTAATTATTTGTTTTATGTTATCTTTCTCATTTGTTCCACTCACCTTAATCACTTCATATAAATCTTAATGTGTCTTTCTTTGACTTCGTTTTTTTCTCTCTTATTTTTTCTTGACATGAAAGATATTCCCTAGGACCTTAACCGAAATGTCTAGTCAATAATTCATAAGTCCTTCTTCAAATTTAGGTGTTCAGATATTCTTCATATAATTTTCTATATTTTTAACTAATTAAAAACACATTTTCAATTTTTATTTTTATTTTTATTTCCTCTGACTCTTCTTCCTCCCAACCACGTGGAGCCTTAAAAAAACATGCTTTGATGTGGAAAAACAGACACATTTTATTTTTCATGTCAAAACAACAGTTAACAAAACCATAACATGCTTATATTCACCTCAGAAAAATATGTAAAAAGTTCTCATGCAGTTGTTTAGAGTTTGAAATAAAATGGATAAATGGTGAAGTTGACAATTTCATGGCAGAAGAGGGTGAAAAAGTAGAATAAATATGAAAAAAAGTGTTATAATAATAATAATATTGGTGTACTATTTCCCATGCACGTCCAAATGGCATTACAGACAGTTTATTGCTTGGCACAGAGGTAACCTAAGTTTAGATTAGGGCTAGAAAGAGAGTGGAGCCTACAAAAAGGGTAAAATGGTCTTTGAAGGAATAGAACAAGGGCAGATCTGTGAAGTTGTGTTGTGCAATAATGATCTTGCATTCACACAATGTTGATTCACAGAAAGGATAGTATAATAGGTATAATAGTAATAATAATAACTAAAAAGAAGAAAAGTATTTTCATGGGGTCTTACACAGTGATGATGACGACGTTGGCGTATGTAGCAGTGGTCATATTCTAATGAGTAAGTCTTTGTAGAGAGAGAAAAAAGTGGTGTGAGAGAGAGAAAGAGAGAAGCAAAGGTCAAAGAGAAGCAGTTGAGTAATTGTAACACCGTGGATAGTACCCATTATATTGGCAATTGCATAGGTGTAATCATTTCGTGGAAGGTCAGTGCAAACAAGATCAGAAGCCTCCTCGTGATTTTTTATCTGAGAAAAAGTGTGTTGAGTTTTCTGCTTTTTGGGGATTTCAGTTTTGAGTTCGTAGTAGTTTCTGTTTCCTTTATTTATTTTTTAGTTTATTTGATTGCTCCTTGGCAACTTAAAGGTACAGCAACCACCGTATATATCAGGTATTATCAGTGTATGTGTGTGTGACTCCTAAGGAATTTGCAGAGCTCTTACACATGTCTTCTTCGTCTTTTCATTTTCTCTCGTGATATTCCTCCTCTCTCTCTCTCTTTTGCCCCCTCTGCTTTCTGTTTGCGTGGGGAGCAAAAAGCTCATTCTTTTCTCTCTCTCTCTCTGATATATAACACTGAGAGAGAGGTCCAAAGAAACTACACTTCTTGTTGTGGGCAAGGAAGAAACACAAGAAAGTGAACCTCTTTTTTACTCGACCAAGGTTTTACATAAGATCAAACTCAACATGGGTAGTTGTGGAAGAGAAGGAGCTGTGAGACAATATATAAGGTCAAAGGTTCCTCGTTTAAGGTGGACTCCCGAGCTGCACCGTTGCTTTGTTCACGCCATTGATAGCCTTGGAGGCCATCAAAGTAAGTGGAGTTCTTTTTTATTTTTTACTTCTCATGTTTTTGTATTTTCAAATTACTAATTTTTTTGATTATCTTTTCAGAGGCTACTCCTAAGCTCGTTCTTCAGCTCATGGATGTTAAAGGGCTCACAATTTCACACGTCAAGAGTCATCTCCAGGTTAGGAACGTTGGAACAGCATGGTTTTCTGACCAGTCAAAATAATTTTGGCGATGCATGGTTATGTTTCATTTTCGGTGTTGTTTATTGATTTATTGATGTTGGGTTTCTCTCTTTGCACAAACCAGATGTACAGAAGCATGAGGGGCGACTTGGGGAGACAAGGTACTGAACATTCTTTATTTCAAAGCACATGAACAAGGATAGAGTCTTAATCTTTGTATGTAGTAGTTGTTGTTCCTTATGACGATCATGGTTCCTCAACAATATATTTCTGTCGCGTATCCATGCCATAATACGTGGGGAACTATAGACCATGCTTTGTGCATTGAATGCTGATTGTTGTTTCTTCTCTTGGTACATATTTGAAGTTAAGAAACATAACCTATGAACTCGCACTTATACACAAGTTGGGAAATTTGAAACTGAGTTGCACATTTATTAATCTCTTCTTTACCATAACAGTGTAGGGAGAAGAAGGAGTCAATGTCCTTTTAAATCTTCCTCTAATGGCATTTTGATGAAATCCATGACTTTATATATATATTTTTTCTGCATTCTTCATACATACACAACAAAGGTGGTTCGTTGCTGGCATGTGTTGAAAGCACAAGGCATTAATTGCTAACATGAAAGAAATGTTATGATTTTTTTGATAATGTGTTGGTAACTTGGTACGTGTATTTGTCAGGTAGGACACACTCCCAACATAGGAACCAATCTTTTGAGGAGCACGATGATGGGTGTGTTGATGAAGTGAATGATGTTTGCGTTGAGTACTCATGTTCGAAACCCATGGGAATAGAATCTGATTCCTTCTTCGGCCACGGCAATCTCCCTCCAAAAAGGTCAGCATATGTAGCTTTATTCATCTCTTTTCTCAGCTGAAATAATTTCAGACTTTTCAAACGTCAAAAAAAAGTGTTTGTGTGTGTGTGTGGGAGAGAAGCAAAAGAAGCAAAAAGAAGCAAAAGAGAGAGTGGTGTTACGCTTGCCTTGATCTTTTGCTTTTCTGAGGCAACTTTTACTTTTTTGCTTCTTTTAAAATTCCTTTTCGTTTGGATTCTATACTCAGAGCAAGAATCGAGACGAGGAGTTCCATCTCAGAGAGTCTGCAATGCAGCCAAAGATTATGTGATGCAGTTCCAAATCCGTACTGTTTTTATGATTATCTGCAGAAGCCCATGGCTGAGCACAAGGGAATAAAGGAGTTCTGTAAGGCTTCAACATGGCAGACACAAACCCATTCCTCTCTGTTACCACATTTTCCCAACCTCACTTCATTCCAATGTCCTATCCAACAACAATCAGATTTTCTCCAGGTTTATTTCTCTTATCTCTTCTTTTTCTGTGTTATTATGTTATATGCTTTTAATTTATATTATTTTAGGGTTGCACTGTCATATATATATATATATATATATATATATATATAATACATGGTTAATTGGAGTTTTACTTCCATAATTATAGTCTGCATTAAATGCTGATAAACTTTAACAGATAGCTGTGAAACCTAAAGGAATGCAAGAAAGTTTTGTTCTTGAATTTTATTCCTTGTTGGGATGCCGAGATGACCAATCCAAAGGGTGGAAGCACTCCACTTTTGTGCAGTGTGATCTTACGTTTGGTCTGTCAAATATGCACAGCTTTTGGGATCACGTTGTGTGTTAAATGGGAAACCGTTGGTTAATTTCTCAGCTGCCTGTGCCTTTTCTTTCTCTGTCTTTTATAGAAAAATATATTATTAAACTAATACCTTTGTTCTGAGCTTCAAACCAGACGCTTTTTTTTGCAGAAACTGGTGTGATTATTAAATATTTTGCGACGTTAAAAGCTGTATTTTAGTTTTGATTTTGTTGTTTATTATTATTAGTGTTGGAAATGAAGTGTGGGTAAAAATAAGAAAACGTGAAGTGTTGTTGAACACAGAGGTACACACATTACTTTATGTAACATTTAATCGGGTTGTGGAGTGGTTAGATTGTTTTTGGTCCCCTTTTGTACGAAATTGAGATTGTGGTGGGAATAGAGGAGAGGGTGCTTGTGATTGTCCAAAATTTATCATAGGCTGCAATGTGGCCGAAAGGGTCATCATGGCTTCTAATTTATATTCTGAGTTTTTTCACATTCAGTGGTCCTCCCAAATTATTGAAATTCTGACTTTGCAAATGGAAATTTTATCTATGCCCTTTATTGCATCCATACGGATACTTCTTTTGAAGGTAGAGACCCCACTAGTAGGACTTAACCTCAACTTCTTTCCTCTCCATAAAATCCAAAACTTATAATTGCTCTCTCTCTGGATCAGAACAAAGATAAAGACATCAATGTATCTACTTTTGTTTGATTATACAAACCATAAAAAAATGTTTTTTAGGGTTTCAGTCGATTCAAATTTAAAACTTTTTCAATGAATGAAATGAAAGTAAGTTTCTTCTTCTGTTGTAGGAAGTGAGATTTCTGAGACAGTGTGTTGTGGTGTTTATAGGTGACAACATTAAATGAAGGAAAGAGGAGTGGAAAAGGAATTAATGTAGATGTGAAGACTGAGACAGGTGAGGCAGAAGTTGAGGATGTAGGAGCGTATGAATTGTCATTGTCGCTTACATTGCAAAATCCTTCACCTCAGAGAAGTAATGGTTCATGTTCAGGCAGTGAGATCAGTGAGACAATCTCATCATACCCTGCTGCAGGGTTTAGCAACTACAAGGACTGCACTACTTCTTCATCCAATCTGAAAGAAACAATTAATTTGGACCTTTCTTTAGCCCTATGTGGCAATTGATTTCTTCCACTATTGTAAAATCAATCTATTATAGGCATAATCTACTCTACTTTTTTTTTTTTCTTTTTCATTCTCTTCACTAACAATTTTGTTCTTTTTCTACCATCCTCACTCAGTACCTTTCCAATCTGCATGCTAATTTATTTCAATCCATTTCTTGAGTTTTCTATATTAATCCACACATGCTGTCACCTCACAAACATACTATATTCTAATATTAATATGCTTTCTTTTTCCTTTATAATTTTGATATCAGAAAATTTGTAGAAAGATCAATTCTCATGAGTTTTTTTTTTTATTTTTTGAGAATAGAGTATAAAACATAAAAAAATGTGAAGAGTTTTGATCATGACAATTGTTTAAATTTTTATTAATATATATATATATATATAATGTAACTCATGATTCACAAAATTTCACCACTTGGTGGGGTTTTAGTTGAATAACCAGTGCATAACATGAGTATCTGTATAAGAAAAATTGGGACTAAAGTATTGCAACTATTGGCTACTAAAATTTAACATTGCAAAGGTTGGATTCTAATGAGTTATACAATTGTCTTTATATGTTGTAATGTATACTTAAAATAACTGTAAAGATTAATACCAACAGAAACAAGCTTTTTTCTTATTTGTATTTTTCTATGTATACAAATGAGTTTTAACAGTAAAATATTAAATTTTTTTGGGAAATTATGTATTATTTTTCTAGTTAGAGGAATTCTATGATTATATATTTGATATTTGAATTTAGATTTGATATAGTATAAATGATATATATCAAATAAATAAATAAAAACTTATTTACAGGTGTTATTCCATTTCATAACATTTAATTTTTGAAATTAGAAATAATAAGATAAAATATGTCATAACAGTATTGAACGATTTTGAAATTTGATTAAATTAATTGCATAGCCGTTCTAAGTAAAATCTATCCCATCAATTCCTTCTTAATATCTATAAGTTAATAATACAGTCATTATGTAAATTAGATGAATATTAAAATATATGAAAGAGATAAAATAATTTTAAAAAACATTTAAAGCAAGATAAAAACAATGAATTTGAAGACTCAAAATATAAAGTAAAATTCTGGATTTATGTAATTTTCACATGGAAACAAAAATCTTGAAGTCATCCATAATAATTTAGTTAATAGTGTGAAAGAATAATTAAAAACAAAATTCCATACAAATATTTTATAAGACAAAACACGTATTATTTTAGCTTAATAGTATTTTTAGTTCCGATATTTACACTTACTTTTTTCTTTATTTATTTTTTACTCAATGTTGACTCTATATATTTTTTTAAAATTTAATATGACACATTCCCTCAGATAAACATTAATGATGAACCAATATATACTAATATAATCACATACTCTTTTTATGCCATAATTCTTTAATCCTAAGAGAAAAATATGGAAAGGACAACTTTTATCTAAAGAAAAAATTACACTTAACTCCTTTTAAGAATTACGTTAAGTAAAAAATAAATAAAGAAAAAGCATTAAATCATTAGACCAAACATGCTATTAAGCCTATTATTCTTTATGATATTTTTCTTTTACAAGGTAAATATAATATTTGGAAGCCATATTTAAAGTATGAATAATATATTATAAGAAGAAAATCGAAAATCTTATGAAGCAATCACACTGGTCCATTTATGTTGAAATAAAAGTATATATTAATTGTTAGACAGATACTTTATCTAAACTTTGAAGAGTTGTTTAACGTAAGAGAATTGTCCTAGGTCCACATAGCCATGGTCTTTTATTCACATGTTTACTATGATTTGGTTTTGTGGGAAATCATTCTTGATGAATAGTGTTGTGCCCTTTCCGCCAGTGAAAATATTTAATTCTCTGAGATAAAGGTAGAGAGCTACATGGCAACATAGTTAAATTCTTTTGCTCTATCTCCATAATTCTACTGTTATTTTGATAATTAACTGCATCTCTGTCTGAAACTGACATTTTGATGTCAGGTCAAAAGTCTGAAACAAAATGGGTAAAAATGTTAATTACTAGCTGTAGCTAATAAAAATGTGTAGTTGGGAGTTTCTCACACCAGCTACATGTAGGGTTAGAAATCAACTGAGTGCTCAGTTCCATTTGTAAGGTATAGTTCAGTTTAATATGATTTTGGTTTTTACTTTTTTTTTATTTGTTTTATCTGTATATTTATCTCATGTAAAAATAAAGTTAACTATATGTATTTAATATATCCAACAGAAGCATGTGTAATTCAAATTCACTTCTTTCATTCAAGGAGTTAAATTTTCAACCATCTCATTCATAAATAAAAACGAAAAAAATAAATCATGAATCATCAAATGAAGCTTCAAATAATCTGGAATTACTTGAATTCATTAAGTTGTAGGTACTAGGTACCGGTATCGCACAGATTTGAAGTAATGAACATCGTAGAAAAATGTGGTTTGGTTGTGAAATAGCATAATTTGGTTGGATAAGGGTGGCTGGGATTTTGACTAAAAGTACCATTTTTGGTTGTTTGTTCCATAATGGTATGGTTTGGGAGAAATTGAAAGGGTGAGAAACTTCATAAATGAAAAGAAGAAGCTATTTTGTTTAGGAATCTGACAAGAAGCTGCTAGAGAGGATCTAACTTATAGACTTGTCATGTTTCATTGCACATCCCTTTATGTTAATGATAAATAATGAGATTATACGCACTGGTTGGTAGTTAGCTTTCATTTAATGACAGCTTAAAATGTAATTATTCTTTTTTTCATGAAAACACGCAAAAGAAAAATACGCACTAGTGGGTGTACTGAAATCGAATTCTTATCATGAAATGTGTAATAACTTTGTTAGCTTTTAACATGATGCCCTTTAAACACTTTTTAGTTAGTTAACCATATAAAATAATTCTGATGATCATAACCATTGAATCCACAAATGAGAGATTGGATATTTTGAATTGAGGTGTAAGTTATGTATGATAAATAAGTTATGATAACAAAATAGGATCTGACATTAAAAGTTCAAATTTTCTAAATTCCACTTTAGCTTATATAAAAAGTTTAGGTGTTATAAACATGTATATAGATTGATTACACTTAAGTAACAGTAATGAGAAAAGTAATTCTATATAAAGAATTGATAAAAACAAAACAAAACGTAGAATATATTGATAGAAATTATCACCCTCCTTTCCATAATTCAGTTTAATGTAATGAAAAGACTACTAACATATATACAGTCATGGATGTTCAAATTAAAATATTTTGTCCTAAAAATTCATATAAACCTCTTCACTTGTTGAATAAGCCAATTCTACAACTTAATTTACCACTATCTACTGAACGATTCGCTCTTGGATTCACGTAGAATAAGGTTAGAGCTAGAATACATCATTTACATTCTTGACAAGACATTTTTAATGAGTACGAAAACGATCTGCACGAAACGGAAATAGCAATACTCTTCATAAAAGCAACCATTAAAATGAAAACATCCATCATACAAATGGTACAGTTCCAACTAATCCACAGTCTTTTGTCATAAAAAAACATCTCAATTTAATGCAGTACTTTCCATACAAAGAATGCAAGGGTTCTATATAAAACATCAGAAACCAGAGAGTATACGAAGAAATGTAGCGGATAAAGCTGGGCATGTACGAAGGTCGCATTCAACTTGATTTCACAGATCACATTTAATATTGAGATACTAAGATATATTAAGCTCAACAAAAAAGGAACGAGTGGAGAAAAAGTGGGTGACTACAGGTTTTACTTGTGGAGAGTCAGAAAGGTAGGCTAGTTCTTATTTGTAGCTGGTTTTTTTCCATTTCCATTTGCAGGGTCATACGAAATCCAATAGATATAGCTTCTAGGATGTGTAACCTGACAAAGCAACATTGTCCACGGAGGCTAAAGTAAACGATTAACAAGAGTGTTCATGGAGCTACAGAGCCTTCCTTAGTATTGGAAGTCAAGGGTTTGATGCATAGTCGAGGCTTTGTACTAACAAGGTTGCTGGGGAGGACAGAGACAGCGACTATTCTGGATCCATTGGGTATTCCAGAAAGGGGTAGCAACTCAACAAGCACAGAGAGCTGCAATGCCAGTGCTAATCAATGCTGAGAGTATGCATAAATGTAGATACCAACTGCATAAAGGAAAATACCAACAGCTATAAATAGTTCAAGGCAAATAGTACGTCTTTTACCTCTGGAGACCTGAGATCCACTACTGAATCTTCCACAACATGATTGACTGCAGACGCCACCACACCAAAACATTTATTACGGTCCAGCAAACTAAATGCTTTAGAATCCTTTGAATTTTCCTTCGCAGATGTAGTTTCTTCAATTCCTCTTCGGTTGAACCCAACAGCAAACTGCAATGGCAGTTTATAATTGTTTTCATGTGAGATTAATGGCAGTTTGTAATTGTTTTCATGTGAGATTGATAAGTAACGTAACGTACATCAGATCCAAGGAATGAAATTTACCAAAATATAATTTAACTGAAAATCTCAACATGAATATCTACTACTCCACTAATTCATAAAGAAATTCTTGTCCAAAACTTATTTAGACTAATATTTGTTTCAAGAAATCAATTCATTTACAAATCATACCGTGTTCATATTTCATCATTTGTAAAATCCAAACATGCTTTTGATTATATTTATGTATAATGTAATAAATATGTTTTTTCTATAGAAAGTTGAGAAAGCTGCAGAATGTGCAAGTCTTGGTTGACAATCAAATCAAAATCTTGGCTCTGGCTTCAGTTGTCAATGACACATCACCGGTAAGGATGTTTAGAAGCTACATGCACAAAAATATTCGTCCACCATCTGAGATCAGGTTTATTGATATTCAAATTTTAATTAAAATCTGGATTCTTCTTTCGTGGACAATGACAACAATGCAGGGAGGGGATCATGTATATCTCAATTGATGAAAATGGCAAGCAATGTAGCTTATGAATAGCATGGCTGATTTTCAGTTAAAAGACAATATTGGATTGGACCTTCAGAGGTCGTTGTAGTTTGTCCTGTTTAGCAGCTACAAAATTTTTAACAAGCATTGATACTACTTCTTGTAGTTCTTTTTCGTTTAAACTGCAGGTAGCCTGGATAGGGAAAATGCGATGGCACCAACTGCAGAAGAAAATATGTTCACTGTCAGATAAAAAAGGAAGGTACAGAAGTCAGAGAGAAGGGCTTTTATAGTATACATCCACAAGCCTACATATGTCCACTCAATAAGTATGAAATAAAAAGAGAGAATACAGGTAGAATTTGCATGTCCATATCTGCAATCAATCAACATATCAGCCATTCTAAAGCTAAATCTACGGTTGTTAGAACTTGAAAGTTCAATAAACAGAAACAAACAGAAAATTAGGAGATGGCAGCCAAACAGCTGAGAAAACAAAAATGGATGAATTTAGAATAATTTACAAATAACAAAGAATTGTACTATTCTTAAAGTTGAAGTTATAGTTCAAATCTAACAAATTTATAGGCTACTAGTTTGCTTTTGCAAAACCTAAACCCGCGTATAGCAAATAGGAGGGACAGTTTTCCGGAGAGAGGAATATTATTCAGATCTGTCTAGAAAAAGTTTTATAGGGAAAGGGGATTATATTGTTTTCTTTCGGATACGAACCTTGGTAGAACCACAACATAAAAACTAGTCATTGTAATTGAGCAGTTTGGGGCCTTGTAAACCCCAAATAACAATCCCATATTTCCAATATGAAACTCAAGTCTAATACCTTACAATTAGATTCCACCATCAGATCAAGTTTCAAAGGCCTTTGCATCCGCATGAGCCATCTGTGCACGATCCCTTTGATCAGTCACGAGTCAGAAAGTTCTATTACAAACTGATAAGAACAAAATTTTAGGAGTGGCTTAAGGATTCCAGCCCCAACCTTCACCTCATCCAACTATGCACGTGGGATTCCAGCCAGCACGGTTTCCCTCCACAGCAACCATGCTACCCTCACCAAAGCAAAACTCCTCAGCCAAGTTCACCTCCTCAACAACTTCCCTTTCCCCCACTCCACTATATATACCCACATCCCATTAACCCACATGTTGTCACCTACTGTTCCATATCGCCCTCCACCACTATGCACCACAGACACATACTTGCTAATATCCATTCCCCCAACCCCTTCAACCAAATATCTCCACAGATTAAAAATTCCTCATATCCCAGTTTTTGTTCCCTTCCTCGTCAGTCTGGCTCTCCATTCATTCAAACGGAGAATCTCAGTCAACACCTTACATATGCTATTTTTTCTTCATTTCACTCATAGCTTTGAAACTGGAAATGGAACAAGCAAGTGAGGCAACACAATATTACAGCACTTAAGCAAGGGGCCTGTCTAAGGATTACAGGTCAAATGCATCTATCAAGCCGCATTAAGTCTCTACCAAACACAGCCTCACCTAGTGCCTAAGCCAGCAGAAAAAGCTTCAAGATTCCTTTACACGTATGTAAAATATCAATTTATTTCCTTTTCCTTAATCAAAATAGCAAACATGAAAAAGAATGAATAAAGGATGCACAACTAAAGAATAGCCTATATTGAAACTCATGCCAGGAAATTCTTAAAAAGCAAGAAAGTTGCATAGGATGGTTGAGTTGAAGCTGGAGATGTTTTTCCCCCTTATATTCCTATGTAATGTATAAACCAAACTAAACAGATCACCAGCAGGAATTCTTATTTGGAAGAACTCCAAGAAAGCCAACCCATAAGAGTAGGAGCTAGAGGAACAGGGGAGCAAAAACCGGTAGGTCAGATTCACAAATGGTCGATTGGTTACCAAGTTCTGCAACTTCATTACCACTTTCCTATCAATCAGGTCCCTCTTGGACCAACATCCCTGGCTTGAAATTTCAAAGTTCCCCCATCTTTCCCTTTGATAGCAAGGCAATGGGGGACAGAACAAGTTTACACTAAGCTAGCATCATTGCCATGCTAAAACACTAAACAAACAAAAACATTTAACTAGTAACACAAAAATAAGCCAATTTACTTACGCCAACAAACTTCCATTCCCAGATTCCAAAGCTTGGATGATATTTGAGACAATATTAACAGTGTCAGGTTGTGTGTGACTGGGAAAGGTAAGGAGAAGCAACCCATTCCTTGTGAGCTTAACCAAAGAAAGATCAGTTACACCATCTCTGTCTGGTCCTGCTTTAACAGCACTTGAAAGTTTACCTGCCACCAGAAACAATGACCGTGGCTGGCTGTTTAAGAAAACCCTATCAAACAACATTCATCTCCCAAAACTGCAAAAAAGGAAGTAAATAAACTGAATACCATCTCCAGAGTCAGCAGTAGCAGACTCAGTTTCCTTGGTATCCAAACATTCCTCACCAGCATCATCAGTGCACAGCTTCCGTCTCTTGGAAATACAACTCTCATTAGGGTTGTTTGAAGAGTCAAAATGACCCGGCTCGACGAACTGTAAGAAACAATTATATATGGGTAATGAGAGAGACCGTAAAGAAGCCATTTTCACTAATTTTCACAAAATAAAGGAATGGTTATGTTATGAGGTTGTTTTCAGGAAGAAAGAGAAGTAAAAGTGACCTTACGAAGGATGGCGATTGCTTCTTTTGTTGCGCTCTTCTCTCGCTCTGCAAAGAGAAATAGAAAATGACTCAAATGAAAAGGAAAAGGGAATGGATGAGAAAAGAAGAGAGAGGAAAAGTAACTGAACTGAGAGTGCAAGTGATGAGAAATCCAGAGTGGGAGTTACGAAGAAGAGAAGAGGGAGCGTTGTAGTCGAAACGAGGGAGGTTGATAACCGCCGCATGCTGCTCCCATGGACTCATCGTCTCTTTCTCCACTCCTTCGCTCTTCTCTTCCGCCATTCCCTCTCTCTCTTTCTCTCTTTCTCTCTTCCAAAACCCCCCTTTTTTTTTTATTGATAAGGAAAAGTGTTCATGCCTTCTCTGATCAATCACAAACCCTTCTGCGCAAATTCTATTTTTCTTCTCAAATTCGAATACTTTCTTGGCTGGAAAGAGATCACAAAAACAAAAATTCTCAGAATTGAATGTATGTACTCCAAAGGTAACAAACTTTTTTTTTTTTTAATTTTTCATTTGATTTTACCAAACATTTTTCCTGAAGTCCCTATTTCTATAAATATTAGGAGAAATTCATATATCAATTTTTAAAAATATTAGGAGAAAAATAATTTTAAAAATAAAAATATTCAATATACCAAAATTTAATTTGTATTAATAAAATTTAAGAATGCATATTTGCATCTATCCTATTTTTATTTTATCAAACATAGCTAAAAAATATTTAACCGTACGTGTAAAAGTAAAAAAAAAATGTGTGCAAGATATCTATTTAATATACAACCAATTAAAAATATGAATTTTAGCCTTTTTCAAAGTATTTTAAAAAAAAATTAATGCATCTATAATTTAAAGAATTTTCAAAACTTTCTTTCGACAAAAAGATGGCGTATATAATAAAGTTATTAACTTTTATAGAAATAAGAATTATCTAAAAATTATAATATAAATTAAAATGCTTAAAAACTGACACGCGTTAATACTAAAATTTAATTAAAATATACTAATACTAATAATTTAAATTTAAATTGTTATTTACCTTTAAATTGTCATGCAACTAAAATTTAGTTTATAATTTGACAACGACAATGGGCTTTTAGAGTGAACACAAAAACAAGAAAATAAGCAAGACGAGGATGTTGGAGCCATGACAGTGTCCTTTTTTTGAGGTGAAGTTTTAGATGCCATTTCAAAAGAAACAATCACCATCCCTTACTACAACTGCAACAAAGTATCACTATAAAATTGCCTACTTTTCCTTTCTTCTCTCAATTCTCTCACTTCTTTGACACCCGATTTTCTAACTCCAACAACTAAACCAAAATTTTCATATTTATCAGATGAAGCGACAATATTTTCTTGCTAAACCTGAATACGAATTTAAACCGATTCAAAATATCATTATCCAATATTTTAATATATTTCTTTTCTTTATGGTTTAATTTTTCCAATCAACATTTTATGGTTATAATGACTGAAGGTCGCAAAAACATCTTAATAATATAAAAATTGAAGGTCCCACTTAAGATGCAGAATCTAAATTTCATGTCTAACCGTGTCTTATAAAACCTAAATCGTAACTTATGACACTTTCTTTAAGTATGCTAAGGAAAAAACATGTAACTATTGTATAGGTTTAATTTTTTTTCTAATACAAGAAAACATAAGAAAAAAATCAAACAAATTTCTTTATAAATTAAAATTAATTAATAAAAATTCTTATATTGATTTATTCAATGTTAATTTATAAATTAAACTTAATTTTTATGTATGAAATTATTATTTTTATCTCAATAACATCAACAAAAGAACTAGTCACAATACAATCCTCAACGCTCAACTTCAAGTTTGTAATTGAAATGAATTTCAGAAATAGACAAATCTTTGTTATGCTTTAAAATTAAACATTCATGGGTCAGTTAATATGTTAGACATATAAAACCCACCCATACGCCCTCAAATACGCTCAACTCGGCCAGAATCCTTAGCAGTTTCCACAAGGCCCTCGTTACCACCACCGATCACTTATTCATACGTCGACAAGTTCAAATGCAAAATCTTTTAAATCACTACACCGAGGAAAGTGTCATCATCATGTTACTGAGCTGAAGTTTCCTCCTTCTCAGCAGACAAATTCCTTAAAAAGAAAATGCAAACTTTATCAGCAAACCGTATATCCAGCACTCCATTGAGTTAAGATAAATATATGATAATGCATAAAAGACCTGTTCAAATATTACAGAGAAAGAGATTTTCTTAATCACACTCTTTTCACATTAGCATTAGATGAAATTTATGTGAATCCCACTAAAATACTTGAGCTCTATTTAATATGGAATACTGGAAAGTATTTCTAGGTGCTCACATTATTCAAGTAGAAATTGAAGTCGTGATAAATCATAATATATCAAGAGCATCGTCATTTTCAAATAAGTATGGCAATTAATTAGGCCTAATTTCTTAGTAGGGCTTGTTAATTGAAGAAGCTTTTTCAAACACCAAACCCAAAGAGCCTGGTGACGATCTATAAAGATAAAGGTAGTTTTAGGTAAAACTAATTTATATAAAAAAGAGGAATGCATAACAAATACAAGTTAAAATAGCATTTGTAATTGCAGAGGGCAGCAAATAATAGAATGGAATATAAGCATAGTAATTTAGTTTCGCTAATATCCAAGCTGCTTACCCCTCTGCCCTTGCCCATCGAGAGAATTGATAAAGTTGAACAGTCTCATTTGAGGCATGGCAAGCAAAAAGTAGATAGTTGCGTGGCTGTACCATCCATGCAAATCTCATGAACAATGCTGAATAGATACACATTGCTGCAGCATTAACAACAAACAATAAATGCAATAAGCAACCGAGTGGGAAAGGGAAAAGGTTTCAACATTTTGTGGGACAGAGATGATAGATAAACCTCCTGTCATGTTGCCAGAGATCATTTCTGGAGGTTTCTTCATGTCAGCCAATCCCTTTAAACAAAGATTAGTTTACAATTCAAAGATTAAGACCAATGTGTTACAAATAACTAGTCGAGTGAATAAATTAACTTCAACAATATAAACATATGATCATATGAGTGAAACTCACAGCTGCCACAAATCCCCAGTTGGCAACAGGTCCCCAAAAGTGAGTAGTTTTGGGACCCATTGGACTGTTCCAAAATGCTCTGAAGGAAGCCATTAAATACTGGTGCTACTTCTGATTTACCATTAGAAATTGTAAGATTGCTTCAACACAATAGAAATATAATAACGATGTATGTAAAGTGCAAATATTTATTTAATATTAAAACCCGCCAAGGTAAGATGTGAAAGTAAGGTGGTTTCTCAGAAAAAGACTCATGACCATGAGCCCTCCTTCTTCTTATTCAATAACATCCCATGGCATGATACAGTTATTCTACTCACAGGAAAGAAGAAACAAAGGTCAGCAATCACCACTACATCAGGGACTACAGTGTAACATAGTTCTATGAGACCTCTAAGTCTGTTATTGATGAGTTGTTTATATACTGGTTGGACAAACTTTTTCATAACCTCCTGTCATCTTATAAAAAATAACATAAGATGAAAAAAATGAATTGAATTTCATCCAGTAGAGATAGTTTATGTATAACTTAAACTTAGTTTTTGATCATGCTTTCTTCTCCTGAAAGGGGAATCCAAACATGACAATAATTTAGTAATAACCCCCAAAAAATTATGTACTACACTTTCAATCATTTGATCAGTTTTAGATTTTAACGGTTCCTCTAACCAAACAAAGTCATAAACCCTGATCACAACAAATTCACTAAACGATAACCACTGAGAGGGTATGCAGAAACTCCCTCTACATGATTCTTCTCTGTAAAGAGCAAAGTAAAGGTATGGCTATGAAGATCTTATCAAACATTCGTCAATCCAAAAGCATGATTTCTTCTCTTCTCTTCTCCTCTCCTTTAATTTATTTACTTCCCGTTTTAGTGTGCAATGACTACTGTACAAACGGGCAACACACCACTCACATGATACTGTTGCAATCGCCTCCATTAAAAAATTAAATAAATAAAAAAATATAGGAGCAGTTGTCTACATTCAGGCAATCAATAAAATGATGAAAACCGATAATGTTGTATAATAATAATAAAAAGGGATTCAATTAGGTCAAATTAGTAAGTGTAGTTTATAGAATGAATTCGAACAAATATGCTAAAGAATGAATGAGACGGAGAGAATTAGGAAGCTGAGATATATCAAGAACTGGAATTAAAGATAGAAGGAGAGAGAATCGCTGCCGCTGTTGATTGTGGTAGAGAATGTTGTATGTTGTATTATCATAAAAAGGATTAAATTAGGTCAAATTAGTATGAGTAGTTTTATAGAATGAATTTGAAAAACTATGCGCCAGAATGAATGAAATGGAGAGAATCAGGAAGATGAGATATACCAAGAACTGAAGAAATGAGAATCGCCGGTTGAATGCAGAAGAGAAGGACAGCGCCGGAGAGTCAAATCTGAAGGAAGGGTTGGTAACGACCTTTTATTGCTTTTGATTTAACAAACGTCAACGTCATCACTATATTGCGTTTCACCATTTACGGAAGTGGAAATGATACATGTATATTACATTTTTTTTACACAGAATAAAATAGAAAAAGTAAATATATTAAATTTTTTAAGTGTTAAATAAGTGTAGAAAAATTAATATATATAGCATTTTTTTTCTTTTGTAAAAAACTAAATGTATTCTTTTGAATGTATACAAATGAAATTAACTGAAAAATATATATTAATGAGACATGTTATATTTAGATTTAGATATGATTTTAGTAAGGTTAATCAGTTTTTGTTTTATTCTTTGTAATTTTATTTTTAAAGTAATCTTAAATTTATGATATGATCTAAAGGACGAGAGTGATTTTGGAGTTTTCTATAATTTTTAATATGTGTTTGTAAGACCATGAAATATTGTATTTGGAATAATATGAAGGATAAAAAAATTGACTTAAATTCATAAAAATATAGTATATAATGTTATTTTTTATATATTGATAAAGATGACCCAAAAAATTTTACATATTTTTTAAAAGATAAAATTATGTCGAAGATTGGATTTTCTCAAAATAATAATATTTCATATAATTTTACATTTTTTTAAGGATAAGATTGTACTGAATTTTTAGAAATAAAACAATAATAAAGCCTGAAATCCTCAAATGAACGATATCTACACCTAATAAAATGGTTTAGTGTAATAATTTCATTCTTGAATATCTCAAAGTTTTATATTTTCTGAATTTACTTAATCATTCTAACTATTTTATTTTAATTTTTTCCACGTACATTAGATCAATATTTATTTGTCATGACTAGTATATTTTATTAAAATGATGATTAATTTTAATAAATGAAATATTTATTATGTTAGGTTGTGATTAAAAAATCTGTTTTAATTTGTTCGATGTTAACTTGTATATAGGTCATTCTTTACATTCAGTTGTACATTGTTCACCATTAGTGTGATTAGACATTTTCACTTTGTCTAAATAAAAATCTTCTCAGAGCAACTTTCTTTTAGTGGTGCCTCTCTGTTCCAACAACTGGTATCCAGAGCAAAGGTTCGAGGATGGGACCTAGTGCGTTTTCAATAAATCTCCCTGTTCTTGATGGAAAGAATTGGAGCAGATGGTGTGTGCAAATGAAGGCCATTTTTGGATCTCAAGATGTGGCAGAGATAGTCGAAGATGGATTTCCAGCCCTAAGTAAATCTCCAACAAATGAACAGAAGGTTGCCTAAAAAGAAAACAAGAAGAAAGATTGTAGAGCAACCGTCTTGATTCATCAGTGTGTTGATGAACCACACTTCGAGAAGATTGTAGGGGCTGCAACTTCAAAAGAAGCTTGGGAGATTTTGGAGCAATGATATGAAGGGGCCGAGAAATTGAAGAAGGTTAGGTTACAAACTTTGCGTCGTCAATACGAATTGATGCAAATGGAGAGCAACGAGAAAATAGCAGAGTACTTTAATCGGGTTATCACTCGTACGAATGCAATGAAGGGTTGCGGAAAGAAAATGAAGGATCGGTCTATTGTTGAGAAAATCTTGAGGACTCTCAATCCAAGATTCGATCACATTGTGGTCACGATTGAAGAGACAAAGAAAATTGAAGAGATGAAAGTCAAAGAACTTCAACGCTACTTAGAGGCACATGAACAAAGATTATTGGAGAGAGAGTCAGAGAAGCCCAATGACAATCAAGTTTTGTTGGCTCAAACATCAAAGAAAACCGGAAACAATTCTAGAGATGGTTTCCGAGGTCGAGGTCGCGGGAGAAACTCCAGAGGTGGATATGGAAGAGGTGGTCAGAATCAAGATCAAGAAAAAGGTAACGATGATCATTCTAATAACAGGCAGCAAAGTTCCAATGGTTGGCGAGGAGGAAAGAGAAAGACCGATAGAAAGAGAATAAAGTGTTTCGATTGTAATTGAATTGGTCACTTTTCAACGGAATGTAAAGCAGCACCGAACAATTCCGATTATGAGGATAATCAGTCAAAGACAGACTATCAAGCGCATATGGCGAAGGAGGAGAGTAGTGAGGCATCAGAAGAACCTGTGATCTTGATGATGGTCACCCAACCAGAGAGGTCGAGTGATGAAATCTGGTATATTGATTCGGGTTGTTCGAATCACATGACTGGCCATCGTGAGTGGCTAGTCGATCTTGATGAAAGGAAGAAAAGTATTGTGAGGTTTGCAAACAACAGGGTCATACAAGCCGAAGGTGCAGGAAATGTAGTTGTGACGAAGCAAGATGGTAAACAAGCCATCATTTCTGATGTCTTATACGTGCCTGGGATGAAAAGCAATTTGATCAGCATGGGTCAATTGTTAGAGAAAGGATATTCTGTGAGAACAGTTGACAATCTTCTTGAGGTTTGTGACGCAGCAAAGAAGACTGTGATTAAAGTGCCATTAGCCAGGAACAAAACATTTAAGGTTAGCCTGAACAACCTTGATACCCAATGCTTTTCCGCTGCGGTATATACTGATGAATTCTGGTTGTGGCACCTAAGAATGGGGCATTTAAATTTCAGAGACTTAAGTCGAATGCGTTTTGAAAAATTGGTGAGTGGTCTTCCATTGATCAAGACTCCTGTAAAGGTTTGTGAAAATTTTTGGATTAGTAAGCAGTCCAGAACCTCATTTAGTAATTTCACTACATCAAGAAGCAGTGAAATACTACAGGTTGTGTATAGTGATGTATGTGGACCATTTGAAGTCCCTCATTGGGAGGAAATAAGTATTTTCTGCTATTGGTTGATGACTTCAGCAGAAAAATGTGGATATACCTGTTGAAAGCTAAGAGTAAGGTGTATAAAATCTTTAAAGAATTTAACGTGTTAGTTGAGAAGCAGTCTGGTAAGGTTGTGAAGGTGTTACGGACTGATGGTGGTGGGGAGTTTGTTTCAGGCGAAATGGAAAGCTTCTGTAAAGAACAGGGAATTATACATGAAGTAGTGGCCCCATACACCCCACAACATAATGGAGTGGCAGAAAGAAGGAACCGCACTATTCTAAACATGGTAAGAAGCATGATTAAGTAGAAGAATTTACCACACATCTTTTGGGGAGAGGCTGCCATGACTGCAGTGTACATGTTGAATCGCTGCCCCACCAAAAGGCTTAATTCAATGGTTCCAGAAGAGGCTTGGACTGGTGTCAAACCATCTGTCAAAAATCTAAAGGTCTTTGGCTCATTGTGTTACAAACACAAACCAGTTTAGAGGAGAAGAAAACTAAATGATAAAGGAGAACCAAAGATATTCGTAGGATATAATTCTATTGGTTCTTATAAGTTGTACAATCCCAAAGAAAGAAAAGTATGTTTTAGCCGAGATGTTCATTTTGAAGAGTCCAGATCTTGGTATGAAGTGGTTTCCACGACGTCTGCAGAAGTGGAATTTAACTGGGAAGAAGATAGTCCTACTAAGACTAACACCCAGTGCATAGAAGGAAAATCAAGTGACAGTCCAACAAGACAAAGAAGTTTCCCTCAAGCCTTCAAGATTATCAGATGTATCCTGACAATTCGATTACTAACGATGGCAATCTGGTCCAACACCTGGCACTGATGGCCAATTCTGAACCAGTAAGTCTTGATGAAGCTATATCAAGTGAAGTGTGGAGAATTGCCATGGAGGATGAAATAAAGAGCATTGAAAAAAAATCAGACCTGGGAGATGGTAAATCTGCCAAGAGACAAGGTACCCATTGAGGTAAAGTGGGTGTTCAAAACTAAACTCAAGCCAGATGGATCAGTTGCAAAGTACAAAGCAAGATTAGTGGCAAAGGGCTTTATGCAAAGAAAGGGAATTGATTTT
>Ga0209589_1003918_pt1 | contig 25877 bp, 14 predicted proteins | sample CowpeawhiteBW_FD_187525 | JGI IMG/M metagenome (GOLD analysis project Ga0209589, IMG submission 187525) | Root nodule microbial communities of legume samples collected from California USA - Cow pea white BW (SPAdes) (version 2) | ecosystem: Host-associated > Plants > Roots > Nodule | place: USA...
ATGTTTCTTTGCTTGTTTTTTTTTTTTGCGATGATCACCAATTAATTGGTGTGAGCAGATGTGGAAACTCCCGGAGGTTCTCAGGGTGGTGACGATGCTATGGTGTAGGGTGGTTCTCGTGCATCTGGGTTGTGGCTCACTATTGAGTCCTTTTTGAAGAACTATGTGTTTAGTTTTAAATTCCTTGCTTTATGAGCTGTCTTTTGCATGACAATTGTACTCTTATGTTTTGTTTAAGGCATTGTGGCATGCCTAAGTTTTATTTCTAGTGTATCCATGGATGACTATAATGGTGAATCCTTTTATGTACTGTTCATCTGATTGCTCTTTTATTATTATAATTATGTGATGTTTTATTAAGTAGATTTATTCTATTAAAAATGGGATGTCACATATTTCATAAGATTAAATAATATTTTTATCACTTTTATCTTTTAAGTTACTTATATATATTTTTAATAAAATATATTATATATAATAATTTTAAATAATATATTAAGATTGAGAAACCAGAATTTAAATTCAATTCAATTTTAAATGAACATCGTCTTGTACCATTTTCACCTGTTCACATTGATATTAGTATCTAATTGCCACATGTATTATTGGCTTAGCTTAAGTTTTCTTTTTTAATGTGGTGTCAGTGATCGTGGATTTAGTTTAGTGATGTCAATGATTTTAGTGTAATAGTGATTATGATGGTAGTAGTTGTAGGATGATAGTAGTAATTTTAGTTTGGTGGTGGTGGTGTGATAGTGACACCGATGAAGGATTATGAAATGGAAGGTGAAGGTGATCAAGGAGTGATGTGATAGTCACGATAGAATGGAGATTGAAGGTAATAAAGCAGAGGAGGATGAGACAAAATTGAATAAATTTAACTAAAATAATAACTTATTTGAATACAACACAAATAATCATAATTAAAATCGTCCATGTAATATGATCATTCGCTATATGTCGTTATCAATTTAAACTGAGTCAACATAAAAAAAAATTAAACTTAATTTAACAAAACAAAAAACAAATTGAGCACGAAAAAAAAAACCAAAATAAAAATAAAAACAAGGATAAAAAAAATAAGAATAAAACATTATTTAAACTTTTTTTAAAATATTAAAAGTTTAAATTTCACTTATTTTTTTTAATCTTTTTAGGCTTGGTTTAATCAGAAGGTCTAAGACTAGTCCACTTGTCTTCCCAAAATCTTGTGATTAATTGAGTGATAACGCCTTGTGACTAGACTATGCAGAATTTAGAAATCAACATAAGAGCATGCTACCTTAGAATTTTATATCAAGGCACATAGTCCAAATATTGAGTCAAGAGTCAATTGGGTTTTAATTGAGTGAAAATTTTGTAAGTTAATGTTTCTTTTCTCTATGTATGTGTTTCTTGGATTATATACTTATGTAACTATATTTACGCATAAATGCTTAAATACACTAATTTACCCTTCTTTTTCCTGTGTTTGTTTTCGTGTTGTTGTGTAGTTTAGACTCGTTGGTTATTACTCTTTTGAATATTTTTTGAAAAACTAGTCCAATGTTGAGCAATCTTTTGTCAATCTTTTGAGTCCATGGTACTTTTTTTTTCAAAGTATATTTGAAATAACAATAATGGTCAAATTATATATACTTTCTACTATTAGCTCTATTTTATTATCATGTGATGTTTTATTTATTAAAGTTATTCTATTAAATGGGATATCACAAAAAGAGATAATACAGATATCGAGATACTACTTTTACATTCATTTAAAAATAATTATTTTTAGAACAAAACAATTTCGTAGATAAATTAAATAATAATAAAGCAATTACATTTCCTTTACCATACTACAGATAATTATTCTCCAACCCCAAGGTAAGGACAAGAAAAGAACCATGATTTCCAACTAAGTGAGTCACCTAAAGCGAACACAAAAGCAGAAGCTGCATTTGATAAAGAAAACAAGCTAAATAAAACGCAACTCAACAACAAAACTAACATTCAGTACTGCTAAAGTGGCAATGCACAACAATAATAATAGCTCTGCCTAATGTACCTCACAAACACAAACTTCATACTGATTTACGCAATTCGGCAGCTCCATGAGCAAAGTGGCATCTCTCTCCAAATGTGCAAGACCCTTTGGAAAAATTCTCGCACAGCTTCGTCTTAAAATTGCTTCCATGCTCTCGAGTAGGTGCACCAGGAACACCTGGGTTAGCTTTTGATGCAGACATTTGCAGGGTCAGTAGCAAATCCTTCACCATATTACTAGCTTCCTTGATTTGCTCAAAATTTCCCTCTAGTTCAATGTTTCTAATATTAGGATCCGATTCATGCTCCCTGATCGAAAGTTTGGCTCCAGTTTGGCGGCATATCTGTTTTGAGTTCACACCACCCTTCCCAATGATTGCACCAGCAAGGGATGCTTCTACGCTGATCTTGGCAGTGGCATGGGAACCAAAACTTGTAGCAGGACCAGGAGAAGGCTCCATTCGACCACCAAAACGACCTGCTGCAGTGGGCCCCAACGCTCGATGGTCATCAAATGATGGAGCAATTTGCTTCCCAAGTTCCCATTCACCATGGGCAAAGTGGCATTTGTCACCAAATTTGCAACCTTCTGCAGTATTAAATTTGTTGCATATGCGGGTCTTTACAGCAGCTGGTGCAGACCCATTTGGCACAGGTGGCAGAGCTGCTACATTTCTTGATGCTGGAGGTGCTGCAGGTGTTAGATTCATTATATGGGCAACAGCATTATAGCCACCAGGAACGTAATGCAGGAAGTGGCAACCCTCACCAAACGGACAACCAGAAGTGCTGCAACACAATTCACAATCAGGTTACACCAAACTCATTTCCACTTCTTTAAGTATACAATGTAACGTCAAGAAATTATTGGCTTATTTAGAAGGAGTTTTAAAATAGGACAAACAAGTAATAAGCTGAAATGCTTAAAGGTCACAAACTTTCAGAATGGTTCCTCCAAATTGAAAAGGAAACAATACAGATAGAGCACTAAGCCAAACAGGAGAAAGACAAAGTCATACAGGCAGATCTCCGATCAAGACCCACTTCTTAGGATCAACCAGGTCAGAGCAACAAGTATAACAGACAGCCTAAAAAACTTAATATAAATGAGTATAGCTTCTAGTTTTACCCATCCAAAATAATAATTTAATGTCATCTCTACTCAATCTGAAATATAATCACAGTAGAGACAGACACCAATAAAAAAAAAATCAGGAACAAGCAACCAAAGAACTTAAGCATAAATATACAACTGCAAATAAATGAATATATATATTTTAGATTGCCAACTGGTAACCAAACAGCATTGTCAACGGAAAGTTTGTGGAATATAGAGGAATCTCCTTGTCTCAGCACAAGAGGCCCAATCACTGTCACTATAGGCTTTCAATTGAAGGTCACAATCAGATGGGAAAAATAATCCTAGGCCTAGTGCAGTTTTCTTATGTAGCGTGGGATCCTTAGGACAGCATTGTGATGGACGATTGTCAGCTTAGAAAGGAATTGTGCGAGATGGTGCACAACATAGGTTATATATGGTCGTGTGTTTGAGATACATGAGTCTTCCTATGAAACGTCTATAGCTTATAAAATCATCAAGCTCCTAAGTCTATTGAAATCTTCTTGGTATCATCAATCGGTATAGATGTTTTTTGCAACCCGAAAAAACCTTGGTCACTTGGTAATTCCAATGCATATTATCGGGGGCTCATCAGCATACCTTTTTGTCCACGCCACTTCAAAACCAAGAAAAATCCATAATTCCCCCAAGTCTTTAATGCGGAAGGAATCATGATGGGCTTGTACTATTTCTTGATCAATATTTCTTGCCAAAATCATATCATCCACGTATACTAAAACTGTTGTGAAAGAGTTATTAGATGACTAACAAATACAGAATAATAATGCATATACTGAGTATAGCCAGTAGAGAGGAGATATAAGGAGAGTTTAGCGAACAATTCCTTGATGGCTTGTTTAAGACCATATAATACCTTCGTTGTTTACTCAGTCCTGGCAAGACTTTATTCAATCCAGGAGGGGAAATCATGTGAACTTTTGCAGTGTTCATTTCAGTTGAAACATTGGTTTCAGGTGTAGTGGTTTCAGGTGTTCGACGGGAGTTCGTTTCTTCTGAAACGGATGTAGGATAGGTTGAGCTTGAGGACAGTTGTGTTTGGAACAATTTTGGGGTCAAGAGGTTGACTAACATCAGTAGGAATATGAACTTGAGGATCATGGGTTAAGGAGACTAGATATTCACCATTAGGGAAAGTACATATGTCAGCCTCACTACCTTCGGTCTCTATTTCGCAATATGGAAACACCCTTTCAAATGAAAAGATGTCTGGAAACAAAGAGCTCTGTAGTGTGAATATTCAATAAGATGTACCCTTTTGTGTCAATTTCATATCCTAAGAAAACACATTTACAAGCCTAAGGATCAAACTTGGTTCAATGAACAGGTGAGGTACTGGCAAAACAAAAAGACTTGAAAACCTTTAGTCGAGAAAATTTTGGTTCAACTTTATGCAAAACCTTATGTGGAGAAGAAATTTTCAAAACGGGTGTAGGCACATGTTGATGATAAAAGCAGCATGTGACATAGCAAAAGACCAGTATATTCTTGGTAAATTAGATTGTATCACCAACGCTCTTGCTACATTCAAAAGGTACCAATGTTTTCTCTCAACAATGTTATTTTGTTCAAGTGTGTTAACATGAGGTTTGATGCATTATCCCTTCATTAGCATAAAAATCAGTCATGAAAAAATCTATTCCATTGTCACTCCTTATGGTTTTTATCATTGAGTTAAATTGAGTTTGTATAAAGGTGACAAAATTCTGAAATATTTTTGCAGATTCAAACTATTGTTTTAAAGAAAAAAATCCAAGTATAACGTGAGTGATCATCAATGATTATGAGAAAATATTTATGTTCATGAATAGATGGAATAGAATAAGGTCCCAATAAATTAGTGTGTATAAGATCAAAATATTTAGTGGAGATTGAACTGCTAATGGGAAAGAGGAGCCTCTTTTGTGTAGATAAATGACAAACACCACAAATGTAGGATTCATTACTTTTGACGTTTGTAGGAAACATGACCAGGACGAAAATGCCAAAGGGTATCAGTACTTAGAGTGGCTAAACTTCCGACTGTGATATGCTGGTAGGAGGTTCGACATGTGAGAAGGTTTGACAAGAAGGCACCCTGAGTATGTAAAGGGTATCAACCAATCATCTTCAAGGAGTTTTTGTCCTGGATTTTACAATGAATGGAATCAAAAATGAGAAGACATGAGAGACTTCTAACCATTTCTGAAACAGATTAAAAAATTAAAACAAGGAATGTAAAGCACATTATGCAGAACGTGATTTCGGGTTAGAAAAACAATCCCTAACTATTTGGCAGCAACTTTATTTCCATTTGGTAAGGTGACACGTATGGGCTTAATCTAATGAAATGATGCAAAATGGAAAAGACAAGAAAAATGATCAACCTCAACACTGTCTAGTATCCATGTACTGAAAGAGGGAAAGGTTTAACTAGTGTGTGTTGCTGAATCTGATGGGATGGAAGTTACATACACTTGGTTGGAAAGATGACTGTTGGTGAAGATTTGTGACTATTGTAGAAGAGTTATCAAGCCTTGGTTTCGTGAAACCAAACTGTTGTTGCCCCTGATTTTCCTTCAAAGAATCAGATTCATGTTGCTTGCCATCGATTTCATCTTTACAAAAATCTGCATTCATGTAAGAATGCTTGAGGTTTTGCTTAGTGAACTTGAAGTGCAGCGAGAAGTCATGTTGTAGCAAGAAGCCACAGTGTGACCCATCTTACCGCGGTGGCTGCAAACCTTATTACCATTGTCACGTCCAGGGTCTCCCACCATGACAAAAAAAAATTGCACCCTCTTCCTCTTCCTGTACCTACAGCAGCTATAACTTTGGAAATGTTCCGCAATTTACCCAAAAAATTATATCTCTTACTGAACAACCAAGGAGAAAACATGACTTAAAGGAGGTAGGGAATCCATCAACATGATTTGGGACTCCAAAACGTAATACATGTCATTCAATCTTCAAAAACTTTTTATCACTTGTTCTTGGGTTTTATATTTTTCAGCGTTCAACGAGGCTTTGCATGAACACCAGGTGCAAACCGAGATCGGACGAAACACCTCCAGTTTTTAATTCAGTGAAATAGATGGTGACACTCTCGCGAGAACCACTCTTCAAGGTCAGACCAGATGCTTGAAGCGGTATCTCTCCATATGACACTCTGGGCTATGGAAAGACATAGGGAAAGGAGAAGCCATGACAAGACCATCATGTTTGCTCTCTCCCACGCCAGTATATGCGCATGGTGCATGCTGGAGCAGAGATAGTGCCATCAACAAAACCCAACTTATACTTGGAGACCAAGCTCATCCGAAAGGAACGTGACCATTGGTGGTAGTTTGGTCCGTCGAGAATGGAAGAAAAGAGAACCAAAGATGGGTTAGCATATGAGTGGAATTAATATTGTGACGAGTGTTCCTGAGATGGGTCAATCTCCACAGCGAATGTAGCAAACCAGAGTTCTGATACCATAATAGGAAAAGAAAAGGATAGATGTTGTGTTCCTGAAATGCACATAGTGCTATATTTTTCTTATTGCTATGAAGGAAAACCAATAGAGGAAATAAATAGGTACAATGCAAACACTAACAGAGAAAGGGCACCTTGGTTAACATCATACCGTTTTGCGGCTATGCAAAGTAGAAAAGAAAAATAGAACAGCAAATCAGAATTCGGGTGCTTAAGTTCTCTTAAGGTGATGCGTCTTTGGGTCCTTTAGGTGAACTGCGTTCGCTTTATTTGATAAAGTACAAAACCACCAAAATTTTAAACATAGTTTTGACACCATACCTAACCCAACCAATTGAAGTTCAATTGTTAATAGCTTACCAATTGAAAGGTGGGTTCAAAAGCAATAGAACACATTAAAGGCTAAAAAATTGAAGTTAAACATAATTATAAGGGAAACAGATTAATTAAGCTGAAAGGTAAACATTAAGTGGGAAATGATCAATCTATCACCAATAAAGTGATCTTGAAACCAACGATATTGCATCCACTTGTTATCGTTTTTTACCCTGCTATTTCTGTTTCAACTTGTTTAGACAAAGAACGGTATGTACCTGTATAAAAGCTTTGAATGCCCAGTTAATTCGCAAAATTACCCAATTAAGTTTTAAAGCAACAAAACAATTAATTCTTACACTAATTATAATAAAACACCATTAAGAATGGATTGGCAGTTCCAAAATACTTATTAGATAGGAATAGATTAGAACCTGAAAAACTTGGTACAAGGCTTCGATTTGCTTCCTACACCAGTTGATAAGGACTCCATTTCTGTTGCAAAACATTATTACTTATTCTCAGTTATTCCCTTCGCTTATTTATTCTAGTAAATTTTATTCCAAAGCTATTAGTATTAACCAACAACATTATAATATAATTACTTTTGAGCGACAACATTTTAGAATTTTTCGTACGTTCTGAGTTCATTAGACAGGGAAATCATAGGTTAGGTTTTCCACAGCCCAAACTACTGAAAAACAGACAAATCTGAAAACAATTATAACACAGCAAAAGCTATGCTCATAAGCGCGAGAGAAAATTTTCTCCCCTCAAAGTGCACCCCACAAAACACAAACGAAGAAAACAAAGGCAAACAACTTTTGAAGCCCAACAAACCAAAGCAAAGAAAAATACCAAAACCAAGGAAACCAAAAATGCTCAAAATCAAACCTTGCTTGGATTTCTTAAATCCACCATTGGAGTTAAAACCGAGTTCCAGCCTTCCCCTCTTGCGAGTATCCATGGAACGAGATCCGGGAGAAATGGCCGAGTTCTAGTTATATAAGATAGCAGAAAAAACCTAAGCTTACAAACCTATGGTTACCAACCTAAGCTTACAATCGGTGAGAGGAAATGAAGAGACGAAGAAGAATGGATAGAAACTGAATGAGGAAAAACCCTAACCCTAGGAGTGGTGATCCTGAAAGAGGGGTTTTGCAACAACGAGCGTAGAGAAAGGAAAGAGTTTGATGAGGCTATAAATGAATAAAAATGATAAAGATTGAGAAAAGATAATCTTTATTTTATTTCTCGTGATGATATGTATAAATATATTAATATTAATTTGATGATGTTATTTAAATCTGGGTTGGATTTGTTATGACATTTTTATGCTGTTTCCTTCTCTCATCACATGATGATTATTGATGTTGTCATATAAAGTATATTTTATTTTATTTTAATTTTATTTATATTTATATAATTCTACATATACTTAATATATTATAAAATATTTTTAAGATACCTATAAATATATCTTGTAATGTTATAATTTGGTTTAGTTAAATTTGATGTTTATGATAAATTTAAAATTTTACTTAAGTTTCTATTAATTTTTTTATTCTTAGATTTCCTCTTTAGTTAGGTGTATGTTGTTAAATATTTTCTTTTATTCTTATATTTCCTTCTTAATTAGGTGTTAGTTGTTAGCTGGGTAATGAAACTGTTATCTTCTCAATTTTGTTTAGTTTTTGTAATATCTAATTTTATGATTTTTAAATTTTATAATTTCATAGTTTATTAATATAAAATTTAAAAATTTTAAATTTTATAAATTAGTAATTTTGTAATTTTATAGTTTAACAATTTAACAATTTTTGAAATTTTTTAATTATATAATTTCATAACTTCATAATTTTGTAGTCTATTGATTAGACAAATTTTACTACCTCTTGTCTCATGTTTTATATACCTCTTTAACAAACGATGTTTTCTCATATATCACAGTATCTAAAATTCGCATTCAACTAGGGGTGGCAATTAGGGCTTGACTCGTTGGGCTGGTCCGCAGGCCTGCGAAAAAAACACGAGGTGGGTCAGTGTAGTGAGCCCGTAGGCCTGTAGTGGCCCTTCTCGCATAAGGCCGCGGCCCGCATAAAATTAAAAAAAAAAACTTGCACTTGTGTATATTAATTACTTTTTTCATAGACTCTTGCATCAACGTTTCAAATTCTTGTATAACTGGAAAACACAAGTATTATGTATTTTTTAATTTGCTAAATGTAAATAATACATTGTGTATGTCATAGTATGAATATGATGAAAATGTTGAATTATCAATTTATCATCTAATTCCTCAAAGTCTTTACTTAATTTTGTGAACTTCTTAAAAGTTTCACAATTTTTAAACATTGAAAGTTTGATCATTAAATTTTAAAAAAAATTAAAAAAAAGTGGGCTAAGGAATATGTGGGGCGAAGCGAGCCTTATGTGGGTCGGGCCTAAACGGATCGGCCTGGCCTGCATTGTCACCCATACTTTCAACTCATCAACTTCTCCCACAACAAATTCAGTGGAGAAATACTTGACTCTGTTTGCAGAATCCGCAATATCTTTGGTTTAACTTCAACCATATCCATGAAACCTTACATTTGTTATTTTGAATTATTCTTTTATTATGCACCTCACCGTAAAGGATAACACTCTGACCATATTTATTTCTCTCACTACGGGAACCATGTTGAAGTTTTAGAGGCGTTTTGCTTAAAGAACCAACTTTTTAATTTGGTCCAACCATAATGTGCACATGTGAAATGTAAAACTCATGTCGGTTACATTACTTTAAAGGGTTTTCTTTGTTGTAATTTAAACTCATACTGACTTGAGCATTATAGTGTATTTTGCATGTGGATTTGTCCTCTATTTTCTTCAAAGTTTAAAGATTTCTTCATAGAAGGCAACAACTTGGGGTTTTGAGAGTCTACATCCACCTCAAAGATATCTTAGCCAAATTTGGTAAAAACATTTATATATCTATTTAGGTTAAGTATATTTTTAATCCCTGAACTTTGACGCAATATTCTAATTCGTCATTATCTGAATCTTTGATACATTTTAGTTCTCAAACTTTTAAAATATTAACTGTTAGAAATATTTCAATATAATTTAAAAAATAAATAATAAAAATAAAAAAATTTGTTGTTACTCGTGTTTTTATAGACCTTTAATTTATGAGTTAATGTTTTTTATGACTACCGACTATATTCTTATTACAATTTACTATTTGTCCCAATTTTCTACCTATAAATACCACCTAGGTGCACGGGAAAAAATACAACAACAGAGACAACAAAAACACTAGAGTTTTTTCAAAAGTGTTCTTCTTTTCTTCTCTATACTATCTCTTAAAACTTAAAACAGTGGTGTTCATAAGGTTTGGAGATCCTTCAATGCACTCAATCGATTTGACAGGTTGTTGTATCTTTAGAGAGAAACACATATGATTTGAAACATATATGATTATGTATTTGTTTAGCCATGTGCAGAATGAGTGTTTTTTCTCTAAAGATAGCGCTATGCGTGCCTCAACCTAGATTATTTGAGTAATATTTTTCTAACATTAACTACTTGTCAACATAGAAAATTATAAAACTACTCTCCGAGGTAGAAAAAAAAATTATACCCGCTAAGGTAAAACAATATTAAGTGTCCACCGACTCAAATAACTAAATACACATACTTTAATTCAACTCGATTGTCTCAAACCAAACTTTTAGGCCTATTTGCTCAACTCCAGGGCTCCAAACTTTGAGAGCTTAAGGACTTCCCTTCCATGTTAGAAAATAATATTAAATCAATAAAATTATTCACATAATATCATGCAATATCTGATATTATTCTCATAATAAATACAAAATATAGTATATTAAAAAATAGGTTAAAATATTCCATTGGTCCTCATTTTTGCACCAAAATATCACATAGGTCTCCATATTTTGTTTGTCCACATTTTTTAAATTGTGTAACAATTAGGTAATTTCAGATAGTATGGTACTAACAACATTATGTATGTCTTACGTGTCAGCTTCTCATTTTTTTTTTAAACATTATTTTTGTCATGTGTCACGTCAGTATCGTGTCACGTCACAAGTCAGTATAGTGACACGTGTCAAATTATTATCTAAATATCAATTTGGTCCTTATATTTGTTATTTTGATACCATTTCAGTCTCAAATTAAAAAAAATTGATAAATTTGAGATATTTCAATTGAGTTCCTCGTAAAATTTTGTAGTCTATTGACTAATAAAAATTTTTCAATTGAGTCTCTGTAGTTAACTTTTTCTATTATTTGGGTAATGTGTTTGTTAAGAGGTTCATGTGATCATTATTTTATCATGTAATGTTGATTACTGAGTTCTCATCACATGTCATTTTATTATTTTATTATTTTAAAATTTTAGGTTAAATTACTCTTTTGGTCTTTCTATTTGTCAAATAATATCAGTTTGGTCCTCAAGTTTTTTTTTTGTCTTAATTTGGTCCCAAATTTCTTTAAAATGATTCAATTTGGTCATTGCCATTAATTTTGACCAAACAATGTTAAAATCAATGCCACATGTCAATTTATGTTTTTTTTTTGTTTTTTTTTGAATTTTTTTTAATTGTTTTTTTTTTTTTTTTATTTTTATTAATTTTTTTTTATTATTTTTTTATTTTTTTTGAACTTTTTATTTTTATTTTTTACACATGTCACTCCATAGTTGTGTCACGTATCAAAATGATTCAATTTGGTTCCTATATTTGTTTTTTGTTTCAATTTAGTCCAAATTTTTGTAAAAATGAAGAAATATTGTCCCTCCTTAAATTGACACTCAATCTAGTTTTTGTATAAATCTTATGATGATATTCATACTAAAATTGACATTTTTGTTAAATATTTTTAAACAAGTTTTTTATTTTAAATTTTATTATTAAATAAAGTTAAACCCTAAACTTAATTTCAACAATTAACAATTTTGTCATCGTATATAAAGCCATGAAGTGTATCATATTATACAAACTTAATGAAGATTAATAATCAAATAACTTGTCACACATAAGTTTAGGAACTAAATTCAAAACAAAACCAAAATTTAATGATTTGTATTGAATTTAAAGTTAATTTAAAATATTTCTAGAAATATTTAATAAAAACATTAATTTTAATAAGAATATAACCATAAGATTTACAAAAGATTAAATTGAGTGTCAATTTAAAGAGCAACAATATTGCTTCATTTCTACAAAAATTGAGACTAAATTGAAACTAAAAACAAATATAAGGACCAAATTGAATCATCTTGACATATGATACAACTGTGAAGTGACACTTGTAAAAAATAAAAAAAATTCAAAAAATTCAAAAAAATTCAAAAACTCAAAAAACAAAATTCAGAAATTGATACGTGGCGTTAACTTTAACACTGTCTGGTCAAATTAACGATAAAGACTAAATTGAATCATTTTTAAGAAAATGAGAACCAATTTGAGACAAAAAAAACTTGAGGACATATTACTTGATAAATAGAATAACCAAAAGAGTAATTTAATCATAATTTTTTAATTTTTTAATTTTTATAATTTTATTATTTGAATTCAAAATTGTATAATAATAAAATTATGATTTTATTATTTAAATAAAAATTAAAAATATATCATAATTTTATATTTCGTAAAATCATAATTTTATAATTATATAATTTTAAATTAAAATATTATAATTATAAAATTAAAAAAATATTAAATTATACAATTTTTAAAATTATAAATTATATATTATAAAATTTTAAAATAATAAATTAATAAAATGACATGTAGTAAGAACAAATCAAGATAACATTCACATCACCCACTAAACAAGAAAAAAAAACTAAAAAAAGTTAACCGCGATGACACAAATGAAAAAATAAATTTTTGGAGTTTGTAATACACAAAACTTTTTTATTAGAGACTAAATTAAAAGTTTTCAAATCTAGAATGAACTTAAAAATAATAATAATTAAATCTATTTAAATTTATATTAAATTTTATTTATATTTTGTTTTAAAATTTTAAATATAGTTATTTAATTTTGTTATAAAATTGTCTTAAAATTTTATATTTGAATTTATAAAATTGTTATTAACAAAGTTTATTATAAAAATTATTAATATATAATATTATATAATTATTTAAAATATAAATTATCCATCTATATATTTAAAATTTTAAAATAAAATTTAAATAGTTTAATGTAAAATTTAAATTTAAATAAATTGAATATTACTGTTTTTGTAATATTTTTTATAAAATTAAAATTAATTAAGTATATATATTTTTATCAAATTTATTATTTGTGTAAATGTTATATTAATATTTTTTATTAAAAATGACTTTTTAACTTATAATTTTATTAATTATTTTTTATTAAGTATATATATTTTTATCAAATTTATTATTTGTGTGAATGTTATATTAATATTTTTTATTAAAAATGACTTTTTAACTTATAATTTTATTAATTATTTTTTAACTTATAATTTTATTAATTATTTTTTATCAAGTACTCATATTTTATTAATTATATATTTTTTTAAAACAAAACAATATTATCTTTCACAAAATTTAAATCATAAAATTTAAATCAAAATTTTTATTTGTTATGCTAATATTTTTTTTATTTAACCAACTTAATAAAATGACTTATAGTACTAATGTTTATACTTAATTAATTTTAATTTTATAAAAGTAATTTTTAATTATTAAAAATAATTAGGTCAAAAATTCAATCAAGATACATAAATAAAGATTTCAATTTGGTAATGATAGAAACTAAATTGAAATTATTTTGATAATGAAAAGATGACATTATTACATGACACTGGCCACATGTCACTCTAAAAACCTGACATGTGATACTTTTGTTTCTTTTACAAAAATAAAATAAAAAATTAAGAAAAATTAAATAAAATTTAAAAAAAAAATTAAAAAACCAAATAGTAACAGATAACATAACATTGAAACTTTTTTTCAAAAAATAAGTGCAATTAACACTTTTTGAAAAATAAGTACCAAATTGATATACATCTACAAAAATGAGTTAATTAAACCTAATTTTTTCTAAAAACATAATATTCATCAATAATAACTATTAAAAATAAACTTATAAGTTGCATTCCATTCTCAATTAAAATATGAAAAGATTTTATTACGATAATTGTTTTTTTAATATATTTAATCATTTTTTTCATGCTCAATAAATATTTCATTTTAACGTAATTTTACAAATATTAATTTTACATTTTTAAATAGAATAAAACTATATTTCAAAGTTTAAAGAGATGGAGATAGAATTTTCGAATTCATCGAAAAAAAGAAATTAGAAGAAAATAATATCGTAGATAAATTAATCAATAATAAAGCAATTACATTTACTTTACCATACTACATAAAAAAGAACCATGATTTCCAACTAAGTGGGTCACCTAAAGCGAACACGAAAGCAGAAGCTGCAATTGATAAAGAAAACAAGCTAAATAAAACGCAACTCAACAACAAAACTAACATTCAGTACTGCTAAAGTGGCAATGCACAACAATAATAATAGCTCTGCCTAATGTACCTCACAAACACAAACTTCATACTGATTTACGCAATTCGGCAGCTCCATGAGCAAAGTGGCATCTCTCTCCAAATGTGCAAGACCCTTTGGAAAAATTCTCGCACAGCTTCGTCTTAAAATTGCTTCCATGCTCTCGAGTAGGTGCACCAGGAACACCTGGGTTAGCTTTTGATGCAGACATTTGCAGGGTCAGTAGCAAATCCTTCACCATATTACTAGCTTCCTTGATTTGCTCAAAATTTCCCTCTAGTTCAATGTTTCTAATATTAGGATCCGATTCATGCTCCCTGATCGAAAGTTTGGCTCCAGTTTGGCGGCATATCTGTTTTGAGTTCACACCACCCTTCCCAATGATTGCACCAGCAAGGGATGCTTCTACGCTGATCTTGGCAGTGGCATGGGAACCAAAACTTGTAGCAGGACCAGGAGAAGGCTCCATTCGACCACCAAAACGACCTGCTGCAGTGGGCCCCAACGCTCGATGGTCATCAAATGATGGAGCAATTTGCTTCCCAAGTTCCCATTCACCATGGGCAAAGTGGCATTTGTCACCAAATTTGCAACCTTCTGCAGTATTAAATTTGTTGCATATGCGGGTCTTTACAGCAGCTGGTGCAGACCCATTTGGCACAGGTGGCAGAGCTGCTACATTTCTTGATGCTGGAGGTGCTGCAGGTGTTAGATTCATTATATGGGCAACAGCATTATAGCCACCAGGAACGTAATGCAGGAAGTGGCAACCCTCACCAAACGGACAACCAGAAGTGCTGCAACACAATTCACAATCAGGTTACACCAAACTCATTTCCACTTCTTTAAGTATACAATGTAACGTCAAGAAATTATTGGCTTATTTAGAAGGAGTTTTAAAATAGGACAAACAAGTAATAAGCTGAAATGCTTAAAGGTCACAAACTTTCAGAATGGTTCCTCCAAATTGAAAAGGAAACAATACAGATAGAGCACTAAGCCAAACAGGAGAAAGACAAAGTCATACAGGCAGATCTCCGATCAAGACCCACTTCTTAGGATCAACCAGGTCAGAGCAACAAGTATAACAGACAGCCTAAAAAACTTAATATAAATGAGTATAGCTTCTAGTTTTACCCATCCAAAATAATAATTTAATGTCATCTATACTCAATCTGAAATATAATCACAGTAGAGACAGACACCAATAAAAAAAAAAAATCAGGAACAAGCAACCAAAGAACTTAAGCATAAATATACAACTGCAAATAATAAACGAATATATATATATATTAGATTGCCGACTGGTAACCAAACAGTATTGTCAACGGAAAGTTAGTAGAATATAGAGGAATGCCGATACTCTGCCATAAAATGTCATTGCAGCCCAGAACTGCCATACCAATTGAAGTACGAATCCACCAAAATTTTATATGTAGTTTTGAAAACATACCTGACCCAACCAATTGAAGTTCAATTAATAATATTAGCTTGTTAATAGCTTACCAATTGAAAGGTGGGTTCAAATGCAATAGAACCCATTAATGGCTGAAAATTGATGGTAAACATAATTACGAGGGAAACAGACTAAGATGAAAGGTAAACATTAAGTGGGAAATGATCAATTTATCACCAATAAAGTGATCTTGGTGCCAACTATATTGCATCCACTTGTTATCTTTTTCTACCCTGTTAAGTTACAACTTGTTTAGACAAAGAACAGTATGTACCTGTATAAAAGCTTTGAACGCCAGTTAATTCGAAAAATTGCCCAATTAAGTTTTAAAGCAACTAAACAATTAATTCTTAAACTAATTATAACAAAACACCATTAAGAATAGATTGGCAGTTCAAAAATATTTATTAGGTAGGAATAGATTAGAACCTGAAAAACTTGGTACAAGGCTTCGATTTGCTTCCTACACCAGTTGATAAGGACTCCATTTCTGTTGCAAAACATTATTACTTATTCTCAGTTAATATACCTTTTGCTTATTATTCTAGTAAATTTTATTCCAATGTTATTAGTATTAACCAACAACATTATAATATAACTACTTTTGAGTGAAAACATTTTAGATTTTTTCGTACTTTCTGAGTTCATTAGACAGGGAAATCAGAGGTTAAGTTTTCCACTGTCTAAATTACTGAAAAATAGACCAATCTGAATTAATTCTACCACAGCAAACGCTATAAGCGCTAGAGAGAATTTTTACCCTTAAAGGACACCCCACAAAGCACAAAGCAAAGAAAACAAAGGCAAACAACTTTTGAAGCCCAATAAACCAAAGCGAAGAAAAATACCAAAACCAAGGAAACCAAAAAGGCCAAAACCAAACCTTGCTTGGATTTCTTAAATCCACCATTGGAGTTGAAACTGAGTTCGAGCCTTCCCCTCTTGCGAGTATCCATTGAACGAGATCTGGCAGAAATGGCGAGTTATAGGTATATAAGATTGCAGAGAAAACCTAAGCTTACAGACGATTAGGGAAATACAAACACGGAGAAGAATCGATAGAAACTGATTGAGGAAAAACCCTAACCCTAGGAGGAGTGGTGATCTGAAAGAGGGGTTTTGCAACAATGAGGCTAGAGAAAGAAAAGATTTTGATATGGCTATAAACGAATAAAATGATAAAGATTGAGAAAATATAATTTTTCTTTTATCTCGTGTGATGATATATATAAATATATTAATTTGATGATGTCATCAATTAGGTTTAAATCTGGGTTGGATTTGTTCTGACATTTTATTTACTTGCTTCCACACCCATAATCGACTATTGACGCTGTCACGGAAATTATATTTTATTTAGTTTTATATATTTATATAATTATACATGCGTTTAAGATATTATAACATATATTTAAGATATTTATTGACATGTCTTATATATTAATTTATATAACAATTTCTTAATATATTCGTGAAATATAAATAATAAACAATGTCATATTATGATAATTAAGCTTTTTAACAAATTACAAAACGTAACTAAGTATAAATAGATATATAACTACATATTTTTAGTGCAAAGATTAAAATTTTATATTCAAATTTCTTTTATTTTAATTTCAAAAAAATTATATTTACATATGTTCAAAATTTATAAATAATATTTAAAAAAAATCATGTACCACAAACACTCAATTATTTAAAATTAATAAACCTTATTAAATAAAATTGTAAATATTTTCAAGATATTATAAAATATCTACATATGTTCTTATTCCAAATTGGTCGAATGACATCGATAGGATTAATCATTGCATCCGAAATATTATCCATTATAAAGCGTGAAACGTTGTCATAACTTTGTTATTCAAAAACATCTCTAGAGAATAAGGGTTTGAGTTCAACCACTAAAACAAGTCATGACTTGAATTTTGTCAACTGTTCAAAGATCCTTGCTCTATATCTCAGTAAGAACAACAAATAATATCTTATGATATAATAACTTATTATTAGATTCTATTGTATCTCCAAAATATTATGATATAATAATAGAATATCTAATATCTCCAAAATATTATGATATAATAATTTATTATCTAATATCTTCAAAATATAATACTTAATTTTTTTCAAGTTACAATATGGTTAATATGTTTGTTTACTCATGACCTAAGAAGTCTATAAATACAACATCCCACCATAGGGGTGTATAGACTCATTTGTAGATACTAGACTATATACTCAATTCTTTCATTCAATGTTACTCATACAAATTTCCTCTATTTTTTTTTTCCAAAGTTCACAAAAGACAACAAGTTGGCTTTTGAGAGTTTACATCAATCTCAAAGATATCTTAGCCGTATTTGTTAAGAACATTTATATATCGTATTTTAATAGTATATAAATTTGATGTAAAAAATAAGATTTTGCTTTTAAATAATCTTCATTTCTTTCAAAAGTGGAGAGGTCTTTTTCATATGAATGTTTAATCTCTCACTAGAAGAGTGTTGTAATGCAAAAACTTATTATCATGTTCTATTATATCTCTAATATATTATGATATAAAATTTGATTATCTAATATTTCCATGATATTATGATATAATATTTGTTATTTAAAAATTTTAAGATATAATACTTGATCATGTTCAAGTAACATAATCTATTTAATATATTTGGCTACTCATGGTCTAAGAAGTTTATAAATATAATATCTTATGATCGGAGTAGAGACTCAATTGTTGATACTCAACTATATACCAAATTATCTCATTCAATTTACTTATAGAGAATCTTTAAACTATTACTCACTTAAATATCATATAGTTTTTTGCATGTAGATCTCCCATCTAATTTTCTTCAAAATTTAGAGCTATCTTCATAGAAGGTAACAACTTGACTTTTGAGAGTCTACCTCCACGTGGGATATCTTAGCCAAATTTGGTAAAAACATTTATATGTCATATTTTAACATTATATTTATTTATTTGATGTAAACTTAAGATTTTTTTTTTGATAGGAGACTAGATTAATTGAATTAAATGTCTCTTTCAAAGCTTTACACATAACATTTAAGTAAATATTATTCTTTGTGGTTTTTACCTTCTATTTACACATTTGATTTATTGAATTTGAAACACTATTTAGCAAGTCATTAATATAAATACATATTCCATGACTTTGCTAAAAAAAATTAAGTCATTTACAATTACTAAAAATGTCCATCAAATAATGTTCATAAATATGACCATACAAATTAATAATATATCTCCTAAATAATAATAAAATAAAAAGTCATATAATATCTGAATATCCGGTGATGGATCTTCAACCAATATGTTGGTGGTGTCAAAATTTTGATTAAATTATTCTTTTTGTCGTTTTTTTTCATTCAAAAATATTAAGTTGGTCCTCTAGTTTTTTCTAGTTTAAATTTAGTCCTGATTTTTTAAAAATTAATGCAATTTAGTCTTCTTTTGTTAAATTTCTTGAAATGGAACATTGATTTTGCATCAAAATTGACACTAGGATTATGTCAATTACACCAACAAAACAAATCATTCTTATTCACAACTCCAATTAAGATGAAAAAACTTTTATCCGATTCAAGAAATTTAACAAAAAATGACTAAACAACATTATTTTTTTAAAAATCGAGACCAAATTGAGACTTTAAAAAATTCGATAACCAATTTGATATTAATTATATAAAAAATATTAAACTTTTAAAAAATATATTTAAATTTTATATTAATTATATAAATTTTAAAAAATTTGGGAGGACTACTCGTCCTTGGTAATTATAAAGATCTGTCCTGTCAATATCCTTTGAAGTTAGAGCATGAAGATATTGAATACCTAACTTGCGTAAAAGAAACTCAATTATGATTATCTCAAGGTGTTTGTAAAAATGTATGGTAGTTGTAACTTGGCAGGAACACATATGAGGTAAAAAGATAAAATTATAGTGAAATGAAACAATGTGCAGGTATCATGAACCACTCTAGTATACATATTTTTTAGGAAATTCTAGTGAAAAATGCTAAAGGGACTAAACCCTTAGGAATTCCAAAAGGCACTGCTAAAGCTAGAAGATGATTGTCTTGTCTTGCTACAAATAAAAATCAGTGCAGGAAGGAAAGCAATGAGCAGGCTCAGGCTGATGAGAACAACATAAGCGTGCATATTTTATGAAAGATATATCGTTTACCATTAGAAGTGAAAATGGTTTTGAAGTGGTTACAATTACTGTGTGTATAAAGATAAAAAAGACGATACACTTCTCTTCAACTTCCCCCGACAAATCACACACAGAGAAAACTGTGCATAATGGAAGTTTTACAGAATCACACACCAGATAACTTGTCAAAGTTCATTTGTTTAATTATCATTCACACAGGTGCAAATGAAATGTGTTTTGTGACAACAGAACAAGTTGGACAATTTCTATATTAATAAAATAACAGTTTCAGTTAACCAATAGTTAACTGAACTTAATCTCTAGGGTTCAGTTTTTAAATTGAACTGTATAATAGTTCAGTGATTTTGTTATAGGCTAGGAAGCTCCGACACAACTTTGGAGAGAGGGAAGGCAATAGGATGGGACGAGTACGGATTTCGCTATCTCATATTAATTTTTGTAGAAAAAATTTATCATCATCCTCATACCCAAACTCAACGGATATCAAACTTTTGTCTCATCTCATCTCTACCGGGTAACAGGTATAATCTCGTACTCATACCCGTTTTACTACTTCAATATTATTTTTTATAAAATAATAAAAATTACGGTAAAGGAAACATAATATTATCAAATATTTAATATTAGGAAGATGTTTGTTTCTTCGATATCAAATACTTTGAAATAAATTATAATTATTTACATTTTAGATTAGAATACCATATAAAATTTTATGAGAACCAAAACATTTATTAAATTTGCAAACATTAATGAAACATAGTTGATAAATTTTAAAAATACTTTTAAAAAAATATAAAAGAAAAATAAATATTCAAATTATAATATATTTTAAATGTTTTTTTACTTCAAATTTTTAAATTCTAATGAATCTCTTTTTTATACACTAATAAAAGTTATAATACATTACTTGATCAAAATGATGCAAAGAACAAATAATAAATATAATAAAATTTTGACTTAGATCTTGTATTTTTTGAACTCCAATATATATTTAATGGTGATAAAAAATATTCACGGAAATTATATTAAATTTTTATATTGTAGTAAATAAAAGTTATTTATACAATTATAGTGAAAAAAGAATACAATATGATTGATAATGAGTTAGAAAATATAAAATAATTAGATAAAATGTATCGAAATAATATTTTATATGATGAAAATAAACAAAAAATAAAAATATTAAAAAATTAACAAATGTGTATCTTAGAAACAATTTTGGAAACTATTGAAAGAAATCTTACAAAGAAAAATAAATGTATAATTAAGGGTATGATAAGATGAAAAATACCTTAGAGATCTAAGAAAACTTTTCAAATATCAACTATATACTCAATGGTTGAGAAATAACGAAAATTATTTTATCGAATGAAACAAAAATTATTAATAATAAGTAAATATTTTTTTTTTCATATTACCTATTAAATGAAAGGGTTTATGTTATTAAACACTTAAATTGAGAGTATTCAATATTTTCATGTAAAAGAAAAATATACAATAAATAAAAATATTAAAAAATAATACAAATATTCAAATGTGAGACATAAACTTTTTTTAATTGACATACATTATTTCAACATAATTACATAAAGGTAATGATAAGATGAAAAATATATTGAAGATACGAGTGAGTTTCATGACAAACCAAATAATTAGAAAAAAATAAGAATACAAAATAGAAAGTATATATATATATATATATATATATATATATATATATATATATATATATGGTTACTTAATTAATTGTGAATATTTTAATAATTTAAACGAGACGGAGATATATGGTGGGGACGAGTATTATGGTGGGATATGTACATCCTCATACCCATCTTCATACCCAATTAAAAAAATACCCAATTGAAAAAGTCGGAGATTTTCCATACTCATACTTATACCCGGTCAATGCGGGAATTTCCCGTCAAAATGGGAACGAATTTATTTGCCATCTCTAATTGGAGATGTGCTTCCCCGTTTCGGAGGCACACCGGACACAGACACATGCCGGCGTACGACGCCAGACACTATTATTTGGGCCAGACACGGTCTGTTCTCTGGACGCGCGAAAAAGACACGTTTGCGTTGCTGCAAAAAGGTGGAATGCGGACGCCATTGCAAAGTTGCCATCGTTTACCATCGCAGCCAAAATAGAGATTCGACATAGAAGAGAAGATAGTAAAGGGAAAGTTAGGTGAAAGAAAAAAAAATCTGAAAAAATAATCATATTCTTATTAATTTAATAATTTAGTTATTTTATATAATAAACTTGTTTTAATTTCACGATCCTAAAATAAATATTTTCAGTTATCACATTCTCACTTTCTCTGTATTTTCTTCCTTCTTAATATAATATTTTATTTAAAGAAATTTTAATTTATTTTATTAGTATATAATATATTATATACTAATAAAATAAATTTTATTTTTTATATTTAAATAATTTAATTTCTATTACATTAATTTATATGATTATATAATTAATATATTTTACTAGATACATGTACCGTATTTCAAATAAATATAAATGAATTATAAGTTTTATATATTGAATTTAATTTTATAAATATATTATGTATAAAAATTATTTAAATTATACACTTTTGTTTTATCTTTTAAATTATAAATATTAAGTAAATTTTGTATTTTCAATTTATTTTATTATAGGAAATTAAGATGAGTAGACCTAATCAAGCTATTGAACAAGAAGATGAAACAAACCTCTTTGGAGATATTTTACAAAGATAAAAAAACTCTCGATGGTGGAAACTATATGGTCAACTGTAGTTTGTGTGATTTTGAATTTAATGAATCTTACACTCGAGTGAGAGCTCATCTATTAAAAATTAAGGGAAAAGGGGTTAGAGTTTGTCCAAGGTGAATCTGTCAAAACTTGTTGAGCTTAAAAGATTGGATAATGAAGCAACTTTGAAACTAGAAAATTCAAAGAAGAAAAAGGTCTCTCTACCATCTGTATCTGAGGAAAGAAAGCAGACAAGCAGTGGTGGTGTTCACAAAAAACTCAAAGGTCCTCTAGAAGCTTCTTTCAACCTTCAAGCTAGAGATGCTCTTGATTGTGAAATTGCAAGGATGTTTTATTCTTCAGGATTAGCATTTTATCTCGCAATAAGTCCTTATTATAGGAGTGTCTTTTCTTACGTTGCCAATAGTGGATATGTATCACCATCAGATAATAAATTGAGAGGTCCACTACTTGAAAAAGAAAGAACTCATGTAGAAAATCTTCTGCAACCTATAAAAGATTCATGGAAGCAAAAAGGTGTGACAATTGTTAGAGATGGGTGGAGCGACCCTCAAAGAAGACCTCTTATCAATTTTATGGCTATCAATGAGAGTAGACCAATGATTTTGAAAGCAATAGATGGATCTAGTGAGACAAAAGACAAGGATTTTATTGCCAAACACATGAGAGATGTAATTATGGAAATTGAACAAAAAAATGTGGTACAAATTATCACAGACAATGCAGCACTATGTAAGGCAGCAGGTATGATCATAGAATCAAAATTTTCTTCAATCTATTGGACTCCTTGTGTAGTTCACATCTTGAATCTTGCATTGAAAAATATTTATGCGGCAAAAAATACAAAAAGAAATAGTGATCTTTATGAAGAATTTTATTGAATTTCACAAATTGTCGATGATGTTACATTTATTAAAAACTTTATTATGGGGCACTCTATGAGATTATCAATGTTTAATAACTTCAATTCATTGAAGTTTATTTCTATTGCTCCAACCAAATTTGCTTCAACCATTATCATGCTTAAAAGATTTAGAAGTTTGAAAAGAAGACTCCAAGAGATGGTAATTAACAATGAATGGTCTGATTACAAAGAGGATAATGTTGATAATACACGGACAGTCAAAGAAACTTTATTGAATGATAATTGGTGGATGAAGGTTGACTATATACTTGCTTTTATCGCCCTTATTTATAATGTTCTTAGAAAAACATATACGAATATGGCTACTCTTCATTTAGTGTATGAGATGTGAAATTCAATGATTAAAGATGTGAGAAAGATCATATACGAAGCACAAGTTGAACATTCAACTTTTTTTGAGACAGTAAACTCGGTATTAATTTATCGTTGGACTAAGAGTAGCACATCTCTTCTTGTCTTGCTCATTCTTTAAATCCAAGGTAATATATTATTAAATTATTTTATTATTATATACTTTTTTGTATATATCTTATCTATAATATATAATATTATGTTAATTTATGCTTATGTTCTTTAATATATTATAGTGATGAATGGTTAAGTGAAGATTCACAAAGACTTGCCTCACATGAAAATGCAGAACTTACTCTTGAAAGAAAAAATATATTTTATGAAATACTTTGATGATGTGGATATAAGGAGACAAGCAAATTTAGAGTTTGCAAACTTTTCAATAAAAGAGAAGATTTTGCAGATGTCGACGCTATAAGGGATATAACTAAAATGGATACAAAATCATGGTGGATTGTTCATGGATCTCAGGCACCAACACTTCAAAAGATAGCTCTTAAGCTATTCAAACAACCTTCTTTTTCTTGTTGTTGTGAAAGAAATTGGAGTACCTACTCTTTTATACATTCTTTGAAAAGAAATAAGATGACTCCTAAAAGGGCGAAAGATTTAGTATTTGTCTATAGTAATCTTCGTCTTCTCTCAAGAAATTCCTCAAAGTACAAAGAAGAGGAAACTAAATTGTGAAATATTGGAGGAGATGACTTTTCATTAGAAGACAGCAGAATTCTTCAAATTGCTAGCCTATCTCTTGATAAATCAGAATTAGAAAAAACATTTTTCAATAAAGATGAATAAATATAAGAGCTAAACATTATGATTTACATACGTTTTATTGTTTTTCTTTTATTAAACTTTGTTTTTTTTATAATTGTTTATCTTGATTTTTGTTAGATCATGAATTATAATTGGTTGTTTTTTATATAAATATTAATTTTCAATTTTTTAGACTATAATTGTTTTAATTCTTATATATATCGCTGTGTCCATGTTTGTGTCGTGTCTGGGCTGTTCATAGGTTATAGGTAGTTCAATTATTTTAGTTTAATTGAATAAAATTAATTTGTAATTTAGTATCTAATTAACTTTGTCAAGTCCTAGTGGTGGTTGTAAGTTTAATTTGATAGTTTCGGTGATTTTAATTTGGTGATAGTGACCACGACAAGTAACAGTGATCAAGTGGAGAATGAGACTAAGTTAAATAAATTTAACTAAAATATAATAAAACACAAACAATCATTAACTAATGATTGGTGTTTGTTTATATGCTCTATCATATTCAATTTAAATGGAATCAACATAAAGAACAATATTAATCATAATTTAACAAAACAAAAAATAAATTGAATACAAAAAGAAATGAGAACAAACTAAACCAAAAAGACATCTAAAACAAAACAAAGATCAAAACTATATTTAAACATTTTTTTTAAATATTAAAAGAGAGGATACTACTTTTTTTTCATGCTCATTTTAACATAATTTTACGAATATAAATTTTAAATTTTTACATAGAATAAAACTAATTTCACAGTTTAAAGAGATGGAGATAGAACTTTCGAATTCATCGAAAAAAAAGAAATTAGAAGAAAATAATATCGTAGATAAATTAATCAATAATAAAGCAATTACATTTACTTTACCATACTACATAAAAAAGAACCATGATTTCCAACTAAGTGGGTCACCTAAAGCG
>Ga0209589_1003919_pt1 | contig 25876 bp, 13 predicted proteins | sample CowpeawhiteBW_FD_187525 | JGI IMG/M metagenome (GOLD analysis project Ga0209589, IMG submission 187525) | Root nodule microbial communities of legume samples collected from California USA - Cow pea white BW (SPAdes) (version 2) | ecosystem: Host-associated > Plants > Roots > Nodule | place: USA...
TTTTTTTTTTTTTTTATCTTATCACGCACAAGAATAAATATGTTACTCTTCTATTATTAAAGTTCTTCTTTTTTAAGTTATAGATAATAGAAAATAAGTTAGCACGATTAAATCTTAAATACTTTTTTTTATCAACAATAATAAATATATTAAATAGAAATAATTTATCAAATAATATATACAAATAAAAATAAAAGAATAAAACACAATAATATACCTTTTTTTTTTCTTATACGTTACCATAAAATTGTTATATATTGACATAATATTATATATCAACCTTACCATAAAATTAAATTTTAGGTCACAATTCATATCATATATCAATTCTAATAACACATTGAGAAGTGAACCATACATATATATATATATATATATATATATATATATATATATATATATATATATATATATATTTAAATTGGCCCATATGTCTAACCTCTCATTTAAGTAGGATATGTTTATCTGTCCCACCTCTTCTTTTTTAAGATGTGAATTTACTTTTTTCTTACTGAATTTTAGAAAAGATAACTTTAGAAAACATTGAACAAATGCAACTTTTGGTTCCATCTATAGATTCTTTATGTCAACTACTTAATGTATTGGTCCAAGTTTTATGATTTGTATAAGAGAAATAAAATATTTTGTGAGAAATATATGTGAAACCAACTAGATTATATATATCACCTTTATTTATGTGAAAATAGACGAGTTTTACTTTATAGTAAAGAATATTGTATGAAATTTTCTTATGTTTTTAGATGAAAAAATTGGACTAGACCACTGATCACTCTGTTAAGAAGATAATGACGACCATTAGAGATGACCATCATTTTCAATCAATTTTGACTATCAAAATCAATCCCAATTGTCCACTATTAATTGAATAAAAAGTAATGTCTTTAAACCCAAAAATAATAAAATGGTTCTCTCAATAATCAATGTACACAGAGTTATGCATTAGATTTTATATTGTTAATTATAATGCATGATTTTCTAAATAGTGTGTTATGTTGTTTATTATATATGTTCTTACGAGTTCACTATGTAAAGATTGTTATTATGATTTTCTTTCTTCCTTTTTCAACAATTCTTCTCTTATATTCAATTTGAATGTGTTGGTATGTATTCTTCGCCAGAATTGAATGTGAGTTGTCCATGCAATGATACTCTGTGTTCAAGTCAGACAAGAAATAAGAAATGCAATAAATGCAGTAATAATGACAAATTTATTAATTATCTCGTGAATAATGTTATTTATATTAAATATTAGATTTAAATACTATGTTTATGGACTCTTACCTGATTGAGGCTGATTTATATAGATAATTACTAGAATTAATTTGTTTAATAATATTGGTAAATAATTTAGTTCTTAATATCATTCATATTGAAATGTAATAATGAGATCGACATGATTTTAGCTGTAACTAGGCTGACATATATAGTGTCGACTGATGAGATTTACTTGATATCGTCCATTGTAAGATATATATATATATATATATATATATATATATATATATATATATATATATATATATATTAAAGGTGATTGAGAACATATACAAGTCATCTTAAGGTCGAGATGACTTCACAACATACCAAGATGACCATGGAGTACTTGGTTGATCTTAAGATGTCACTCCATGATTTATACAATTATTATGTAAAGACTAAGATGATCTCAAATATACATAATACAATATCAATAAAAAGATAATAACATATTATGTGCTTTTATTATGTTTAGTTTGATTTTATGCGCTTCATATAATTTTAATATGTTACTATATATGGAGTTTATACAGGAAAGTTCTTTTACTGAAACATCCAACAACGTAATGTTATATGCTTGTATATAACAAAATTAATTATTACAAATGGTGTTAAACATTGTTTCAGTACATCCAGTAGTCTCACATTGTTTAGGAGTCGAGATCAAACGTAATTTAAATACTTATTACTCTCCCTCTAACCTTCAAGGTGTATTTGAAGGACAAATCTGTGAAGTAACTCCACGCTCCATACACTCTTGTAGTAAATACTCCATACACTCTTGTAGTAAATAATCCATCTTAATTGATATATACATTCATTTTTTCTTGGTTAAAAGAACATATTTTCTATAACCCAACTTGGTTAGAAAAATGCAAATATGTAACCACTTAAAAAAACCCAACTTTTAATTCAATAAGCATGGATCGAATGGTGTGATTGTAGCCAATATCACATTGATACGAAACTATTTTTCACATAACTTCATTTTTTTTTTCTTCAGAAAAAAGAAAGTAAAGTAATTCCATCCCTTATGATTAACAGGGTTGTTCACATGTTGGGGGGGTCCTCTATGACCTCATTGCTAAAATTTTGGCCACACCTCTCTTTTCCTTCTTTAATCACTTTTTTAGGGCAACTTTCTTTATTTTCTTTTCCCTTTTTTCATATAATATTTTCATTTTTTTTCTCATATATATAATAATTTCCTTTTGGACAGGGCAGAAGGCATGATCAACCAAATATCTTTGTCCACTTCAAGTCATAGTCAAATCAACAATACTTGACGATTATCCAAATCCAAAAGACACAACAAAAAGAAGAAACAACATTATATAACATTAATTCCATCATTGACCCATAACTATACCTTATATTTACATCAAATACATGCACACACATATATTTAATATATACATACATATATTCCTTGAAGATTCCCATCATATAGAGACTTAAATAATTGTCACTCACCCTCTCCTTAATTTAGACACTAATTAATCTTTTACAATATGATTACAAAAGCTACCTAAGACAAAACAAAGTGGCAACAACACCAAAAAGTAGAGAGACCCTCAAAATCTCTCTACGTTCCTCTTCCAACAACGTGGGGTTTCTCGAAACCACCACATGCATGTTGTGTGTATATATGTATATATTAATTTCATATTGTATTAAAAGAAAAAAAAAAGTTGACGAAATTAGAAAAGCTTAATTATTCTGACTTGAACACATGCACCCAACAAAAATTTGATGGTGTGGGATATTTAGTATATTAGGAAGAAGAGCTTAATTTATTGTACAGTAAGATACTAAACGACGTCGTACTTACTACTCAATGTGATATTCATATACACATAATGACATAGTCTAATTTTGTTGTTGTTGTTACATTTTAGTTTACGAGTGACACTATACTACTGTTGTGAAATCATGGTGGCTAAAATTTGATAAAGATTTGAGAGTGTAGCCATAAGGGTCACGGATTCGGATCTAAGACGTTCATTCTCCACGGAGAGAAGAAGATTCTGGTGCATGGTTAAGCATAACCGGTTTTTTAATTCTCGGTTTTCCATTCTGAGCCGGTTCGCTTGGTTCGTGAGATTCTCTAAATGCCGCTTCTTTCTCCAGCGGGACCGCCTAGCTGACTCCCGGTTCGACTGCATTCGCCGGAGCTTTCTCTCGTGCGTGGACCGGACCGCCCGGTTCGATTCCTGCGAACCGGACTCCGGGGTGGGCGGTTCGTTAACGAGGGAGAATAGCTCCTGTATTTCGGTCGGCGTGAACATGGTTTCGAGAACCGGTTGGGCTTCTTGGTGGAAGAACATTGTCGTTGGTTGTTGCAACGCGAGAAGAGAAGAAGAAGGAGAGGAGTGAACCGGTTGTGTCGGAAAAAACGAACCGGAGAGAGGAAAGAAGGGGAAAAGGGAAGAAGTGAAGCGTAGGGGCTGGGTATTTAAGGAGGAAAAAGGCTGCAAAACGTTCCAACATGTGGGGCCAGAAAGCTATGTGCGCATTTTCTCCAAAGAAGAAAAAAAGTAGGGTAACACATGTTTTAGGTATTTTCGTTTTTACACTTTAAAAATTACTTCTTTTACACACACCCACACACAAAAATTAGGGTTATTATATTTAAGTTAACCTTTTCTTTTCCACCAATCTGATAATCATATTTAAGTTAAAGCTAATGTGAAAGAGAGATTTATTTAATCTCTGTCAACACTTCAACAATTGAGATCATTTTCATTATATATATAACCTTTGAAATAGCTAATCTTCTATTATGATAATTCTGATAATTCTAATGATTAACACGATTAATGATTTTGTATATGACAACAAGAATAAGAATAAGAATGAGGAGCAAATATATTTTATATAATTATATAAATTGAATTTTTGTCTTCATATGACTTATTTTCCTTGCCTATTTGTATTTTATGTATTTGGTTTTTGTTTTACGATAAAAAAATGTATCTCCTAGTAAGTGGTAAGGATATTCTTCCGTGATGCGTAGTAGAAAGATAACATAATGTTGCTTTTGAGGGAGTGTTAATTCTTAATTGTGTGTAGTGGATTAGTTTTTGGACAACATAATGAATGAGAAGATAAGAAATTAATACATATTTTAAAAGCATGGTTAACTAAAACTAAGTTTGACCCATGTTAAGAAATTGAAAAACGCATTTTGTTAATGAATGAGGTGGATTTGAAAGTTTGAGATGAAGCATGGAAACTTTTGAAGGGTAAACAGTGTGGTGGTGGGGATTGATTTGAGGATGATGAATGACCTAGCTTTTGTTTCTTTGTGTATTTTTATTTATATATGGTAAAATAATTAATGGGGTCCTCATGAAAATTTTGCTTTAGCTTAATGACGAAGGATCAACCAAAAACGCATATGCAACGAATTGGATTAGAAAGTTACCAGACAGAGGCACTGCGCCGAAGTCATTTTGGACACGCACATGCATGGAAGGTGCAAAAGGAAGTGAAAGAAAGGAATAATAATAATAATCTTATTAATTTTTCTACCAACAAAACTAAAATTAATTAGTGTCGTCAAGGTGGACTAATTAGGGTTTAGTACGTGGAAAATTATGGCCACATAAGCCCACAATATTAGCCATTGTGATTGTGGCTATGAGTTTCTTATTTTCCTCTCCCACCCTAATGCACCCACGTCGTTCATCAAACCCTACAACAATCACCAATTTCAACGTAGCCACAACCACAATTAAAAAAAAATCCACTAGTCTCATCGTTGTCGCATTGCACAATGAATTTGTCACCATTTGGTGATCGATTTATTCTCTTTGTCAAAAGGGTTTGTGAGTTATAGATTAGACTCCATTTATATATATATGAGTTATCCAACATGACTAAAGAAAAAGATTATAACACAAAGTTTTACTAGCTATTAGGTTATTTGTTGAATATCAAAAGCTTATGTATCGTGACCAACTTTAACTTGGTTTTGTCAAAGCAAGAGACACTGTACGATCCGCGACCATACAGTGATTCTAAGTGCAAATTGGAAGATGGAGATACCTATCAAAGGTCATTGATTGCTTTGTTTTCACTCTTTTTGTTGATTTTAGTTGTAGATACCAAGTATCTTGAACAATTTTATTTGCTTGTTTACTATTTCACTAGCTATAGTTGATGTGGCAAATTATAAAGATTTATGGATGTCGTTATATACAGCATAGTGTACACTAATCTTCCCATAGTTTTTACGTGCAACATGAAAAAGAAAATAAGGAATCCTAATGCAATTAGTAATAGATATTTCATATGATTCTAGTACACCCCGTATAGTTTCACAGAGTACCCTTTCTTGTATTGTCATTCATCTCAACAGAACACATTTGTCTAATTCTCTATAAAGAAGACTTTTGATACATGGACTCGTCTAATCTGACTATCAAGACCAAATCATTGACATACAATTGATGGTCTTTTGAGAAAATATCATTGGGGAGATATAATACCAGTGAAACATGAGTACAACCTATAAATAAGATATTAACATCACCTCCAACCCAAAATCTTAGAGACAATAGATTTATTGGTTTTATTCCTTATATGATAATCAACTTTTTCACTTTTACTCAATGTATAGTTTAGACTGACACTTGGATTTCCAACACTTAGGAGTTAAGATACTTTTGTCCTCGAACCCTCCGAAACGTCTTATAAGGACAAAAATGTGATAGGACTTTCAGGCTCCAAAGTCAAAGCAGATAATACCTTAGATACAATAATTGTTCTTAACAATGTTATTTCAATGAACCTTTTTAAACACTTTTAAAGACAAAACTGTAACAAGAGTTCCAAACTCCAAAATAATTAATATCTCAAATGCGTTGATTAACCAATGAACTTAAGATCATAACACAGAGTAAATAGAGATAAAATCAATTTACAATTTATAAATGCAGATAATCATAACTTATAAGTTGGATTTGTGAATATGAATTACACTAATTTCTTAATATGATATTAGGGTGATTCTAACAAGTTTTGTAGGACTTACGATATTGCTACAAGACCACCCACAAATATCTAGTTTTAGACAAGTTAAACTAAAAATCCTTTTATTAAAAGAAAATGGAAAAGATAAAATAGAAATAAAAGCAAAGGGAATATTCTTGGGTAGTTTTGATTCTATTGGTAACTAGGGACCGGTTTTGGTTTGGTTGGAAGTTGGTTCCCTTGAAGAATGAGGAAAACATAAAAGGGGTTGTGAGTGGAGGATAACATGCGACCCTTTCTATGCCGTTTCAGTGTAATATGACTAATTTAAAGAAGCAAAAGGAAGAGAATTTAGCAACCCAAAGTGGTTTGCATGCATGTGCTTCATAAATTTTAATGCACTCTCCTTTATTTCTTTCCTTTTATGAGGAGTGGAAAGAAGTAGCCATAATACACTTAACAAACTATTTTAAAACATTCTTTATCATTGCTTAACATTTCTTAAAAACAACTATACAAATTCACAATCATTGAGTAAAGAGTTTAGGACAAAAACAACCTATTAGGGCTTTTAATATCAAAACATATTCCATTGCCAACTAAATGTGCAAACATCTCCCAAAGTTTTGAATTTTGTAATTGATCAATAATTTAATTAATCATTTAGTTTCTATTTTCGTAAAAAAAAATATGTCAAGTTGGTCTTTAATTTTTCTTAGTCATAATTTTTGTAAAAATTAATACAATTTAGTTCTGATTTTTAAAAAATTGATGAATTTGATTTTTTTTTTTGTTAAGTTTCTTAAAACAGATCAAGGATTTTCTATTAAATTTGATAGTAGGAGTATGTTAATTAAACAAATAAAACAAACCATCCTTATTAATAACTTCAATTCAAAAAAAAAATGTCAAGTTGACCTTTAATTTTTCTTAGTCACAATTCTTGTAAAATTTGATACAACTTAGTCCTGACTTTTAAAAAATTGATGCAATTTAATTTGTTTTTTTGTTAAGTTTCTTAAAATGAATCTAGGATTTTCATTAAATTTATAGTAGGAATATGTTAATTACACAAACAAAACAAATTATCCTTATTAATAGCTTCAATTTGTTTGAAGAATCATTTATTTGTTTCAAAAAAATTAACAAAAAGGATAAAGTTATATTATTTTTTCAAAAATTAAGACTAAATTTCATCAATTTTCACAAATCAAAACCAGATTGAGATAAAAAAAAAGAAAAAAAACTAGAGAGTTAATTTTACGTTTTTAAATGAAAATATGGATCAAATACGTAATTAAATTTTAATTATTTAATATAAACTAAAATGAAATCAGTTTTTCTTTTTCTTAAATATATCAAAGAATTTATTTCGAACAGTCCAATTGCACTTCCTATGCGGAAATGAAAAAACTTAGTTTATGAGTTAGTCTATACTTATATATAAAAGAAATGTTTTTTAGTGTTCATATTTATTTTCTAATTTTACTCCTTTAAATAAATAGCTTTTATTAAATTAAAATAAATATTTTATCAAATTTATTTTTTAAGTGATTATCTTTTTAAATTTAACCTTTCTTTTATTTGACTGTTTTTTTAAATTTAATCACTTTTACAATTACAGAAATACCAAAAAAATAAATAAAAAATATTAGCAACAGTGTACAAAAATTATTTTAATTTTATAATAATAATAATAATAATAATAATAATAATAATAATAATTTTATTGTTATAAAAAAATAACATACTTACATGGTGTTCAGTGGTTCATACAATGATTTACATTATCGTTTCTTTTTGGAGGTATTTTTTTATTTTAGTTTTAGGTAGACACTTTTATCTTTTTTTTATATATATAGTATTTATAAATACTTTTATTTTTTTTAATATCAGTTATTAAAAACATCATAAAGTAATCATTATTTATTAAGAACATGAGGGATACGGATGTTTACTTTTAAATCAAGAAAAAAAATGTGAATACTATTTTATTAAAAATATAAAATATATCTCCATTTTAAAATTAATGTTAATGATATTTATTTATAATGGGATGAAATGATAACAATTTCCCCTTCTTATTATATATGGGAATCTCTAACACAAGATTGTGTAAGTGATGAGAAGAGTGTTCAATAATGTAAAGTATGAAAGTGAGTGTCCCGTTTTTTTTTATTTTTCTGATTTTGTCATTTTTCTTCCAAAATCACAAAAACTTAATCAAATGCGAAGAACAAAGTGAGGGAACCAATTGCGTATATGATATGCTTAAGTATGAGAACTTTACAATTAGATGTCACTCCAACATTCTTAATTGTACCCAAAACTTTACATAGATTCAATCATTTGACAAAACAATGGTTTACTGTAATTAAAATCGTCATGAAACTAATAAATGTTTATTGTACTGTTAATAATTATTCATGATTATTATTGATATTATTTAAATTGTTTGTATTAATTATTGTAATCCTGAAGTTATATTTTTTGAGTTATCTTTTATGTATATAAATATGTATCTTTTTTTGTAATGATATACATAAAAATATACCTAAAAGTTGTTTTTTATTTTCTCTTTTTCTCTTTCTTTTTTCTTTTTATTATTAACTTTATTTCATAACAAAAATTATTTTATTTTATTTTTTACTGCTTTGTTTAAAAAACAAAATCGTAAAAAACTTTTTTGAATAGATGGAATCAATTCTGTCGCAAATGGAAACTAGTTTAAAAATAAATTTAACAGTAAAATTATTTGTTATTATTTTTATTCCTAATTTGCGAATAAGTTTATGTGAATAATTTTTCATAATAAAATCGTATTTATTAATATTATTGATATGTGAGTCCTTGTAGTATAATGACAAGTATTCTAACTAAGTGGTATGGTTTTTAAAAAAATTTACATGAATATTTTTATTTATTTCTACTCCTATAAACACCTAATAAAAAAATAGTATTTTAATTCTGTAGGTGATTCTTCGTAATTTGTTATATATTTTAAAATAAAAATCTGATGTGATTGGGGTTGGATAGGCATGTACATGAATTGAGGGTGTTTGTCTATCATCACCCTGTTTGTTATTCTCAACAATGAAAGTGAATAATTTAATATTTTTTATTTGTTTTCTTGGAATATAGTTTTGAAATTTTGTTTGCTTCTCAATAGAGTTGTAAAAACGAGAAGTATTTAAGTGATTTCATATATTTATTTTGCAAAGCATTGCGTGTAAACAAGTAAAATAAATGTTGTTGATCTGAAATAGACATTATTCAACAATTACAAACTATATGATGCCAGAAATGAAAAATATTTGATGTTGTTCAATGCAGGAAATATGATAATGCAGAACCAATGAACTGCAAATAACCATTACCGGGATCTGACTAAAATTCACATATAAATTATACATAATCCTAAAACCGGAGTTTCTTTAGAGCAATATATAAGTTAATGAGCAAAGAGATCATAAACATGAAACAAAAAAAATGACAAAAACTGGAGATTTTGTGATGAAAATCTGGTAAAACAAAATCAAATTCATCTTATCATTGTGTTGGATGCTTCAATTGATGGAGCAACACCAGAAGAACTTTTTAGGTAAAAAATACTGGATGCAAAATTCAATTTGCTGCAAGCCTCCTGTTTCATTATATCTATCCTGTTCATGCAAGATACTTAATATTAACCTGCTTCAAGCATGGCTTTAATGAAGGCGCAGTGTCAAGCTCCAGGTTTTCTTCAAGACTCGTGTGTATAAAATTCTAAGCATACAGATGTTTTCCTAGAAACGAATTACACACAAAATTATCTACCAAATGCAAAATAACAAGAAGCTAAAATGGTTGTCACTTTCACATTTTCTCAAAATAACAGATTACATATGATTTTTCACAATTCCATGCTATAGTAGACAGCTTAAAAATAAAGTTTAATTCTCAAAGAATAACATAGCTAGCAGATTACCATAAAACTGCTCACATGAACCAGCAAAACTGATCACACAAGACTGGCCCAAGGACCTAGGATGCACCCAACACACTCTGAATATGGCTAACAAATGAATTCCATCAAGACACAGCTACATAACAACGTAACAAATAAAGACTGAACCTGCAGCACACATAACAGATATATTAGATGAAATAGCGTCATGCGCCCTACTACAAGTCATTGAAAAATCTAAAAAATCTAAAAAAGAAATAAAACAGTGGAATCTTGAACAATCTAGAAATTGTGTGGACAGAAGAACTATGTAAGGAACAACAAAAAGGATATGTGAAAGCCAATGCCAAACCAATAATGCCATTTCCAAACAAAGATCCTCCAAAAATATACTCATTTAAAAGAAATAAAAGTTTAAAGGACTTAAAGCAGATGCCTTGAAATCTGCCATGTTGTTACTGTGGACTCAATGAAAACCAAACTACACAGATTGTGTTACCTCCTCAGGTCTAACTCCATTATTCCTCATCTCATCAGAGGTCTTGAAAGCATATTCAGCAGCCCCTGACAAGTGAGCCAATGGCCACTGCATAGATAAAAAACTATTAGGTATCACCCCATCTTCTACCATATCCTTCTACATCTGTACAACAACTCTAAGGAGTGATTTCTTTTGCGAAGACAACATAAAGTTAAAGACACTAGCAGAGAGAATTGTCCCATTTTCTTTTACAGTAGAATAAAAAGACAACATAAACTTGTAGCATCCCCATCTGGCATACGATGAAAGCATGGTACTACAAACAACTTCATCTTTATCACATTCCACATCAAGCATCTCCAAGAAGATCTCTTCAGTCTGTTTTAGCTTTTCAACTTGCCCTTATAAGCGCTACACTACTCAGTATACAATTACACTTGGTCTGTTGTTCAGCTCCTGAGGCACCAAACTACCAATACACTATCAATCTCTATATTTTGGAGGAAAACAACAATATAAAGTGAAGTATTCATGCCATACAACACACCCACTAGGTTCACCAATATTTTCTTAATAATCATACCTTATTTTGAAGATTTTTTAAAGAAAGTATTTAATAACATTCTTTATCCTTTACTATCGAGTCATTTCTCGAATTTAGTCCCCACCCATCGCCCATTTTTTTGTTTGTCAATTTTGGTTTTCACTATTTTAATCTTCTCTTTTTTGTTTATCTGCTAACTTACATCCAGTATTTAATGCAAAAGTTGATGTGGCAGTACAGTGATGAGGTGGGTGTGTTGTGTAATGTCATATCAGCATTTCCTTTAAATATGGAAGTCATCTTAACATGTTGATTGAAATTGCACTACTAAAATAATGGTTCACCAAATTCCAAGAACGGAGACCAAATTCGACCAAATGAAACAGCAGCAACACCAAACAGGCAATTTGAAATCTACTTCCAATGAAAATCAAAAGTAACCCTCAAAATTTGATGCATTAAGGTAAACAATTGCATTCTCCCAAGAGTTTGATGTTACATCAAGGAATACAATCCTCAAAAATGAAGCAGTTATCTATCTCTATCGAAATTGGAACACACTCTGACCTCATGAGTTTTCAAATTTTCGATAAGTGTGAGCAATCTCTCCAACATCCATCTCAAGATCATCCTCAAGTAAAGGATCCTCATAATCCAAGGTACCAGTTTGATCAATCTGCACATGCAACTCCCCCATTTCAGAATCACACTGGTCCGAAACCAAATCATCATAACATTCCGCATCAGACCCCTCACTACAAACCTCTAACTTCTTCTTCCTCCCTCTGTAACCCACAAGCCCTAGGACCTTCTCCTTCCATAGCACCAAGGGACATTTCTCAATGAGCTCAGAACCCTCATAAGCCTCAGTCAAAAACACACTAAACCTCTTCCCCCTCTCTGACACATAGAAGATCCCACAATGCTTCAGCAGAAGCCTCATCAACTTCTGAGGCATCACAAGCTCCCAACGAAAGTGAGTAAGGTGATCAGTGACCAACCTCTTCTCAATAGTGAAATTAAGCAGTTCATGCATAACAGCAACAGCCCTTTTATCAAACTCCAAAGAACCAGCTTTAAGTCCACGGGCATCTGCATAGGGAGACAAATAAGACATCTCCTGAAAATGCTGAATCTTTTCAGCATAGTACCGATATACCCTCTTATAATTTGAAGGAAACTTCAAAGGGAACGGAACTGAAAGCACGCCAGGGAATTCACTTTCACTTCCACTTCCAGCTACTCCTCTCACCACCTTCTTCTCCAACTCAGTAATTGCCCATTCAGGATTCCAAGACACAAGCTCCAAAAACTCAATCCCATCAAGTGTTTTCACCACCTTAAAATGTTGAGGATACTTGTGCACCCAATGGACTCTAAAATCCAAGGACAACCCAAAATCTCTTCTAAAGTGAGCAATCTTCTCCAACGGAAGACGTTTCTCCACTGACATCATGAGAAACCTTGTAACATATTCCGCAGCCTTGTCAGCATGATCCTCGATGACCCTTTGCTGTTGTTCCATCAAGTCCTCGGCTTTTGGGGTCATGCCGCACCATAGGACCCCCTTTTGGTCCTTGTAGAGTTCAAAGAGTTTGGGGGTTTTGCGGAGGAAATCAGAGATTCGGTGGGGCTTAGGGAGGTTGATTTGCCTGCGGTGATTCTCTAGGGAGCGAACAGGAATAATCATTTCGGGCTCTTGCTTCAGAAGCTCCATTAAGTAAATGATTTTGGAGACTATCTTCCATTTCTCGGTTACGACTTCAAGGTCGTGAACCCTCTTCTTCTTGCTCCTATCTTGGACCCTCCTGCTGCTCGTCATCCATCGGATCAGAAACTCACCGTGGTAACAGTAACGATCCCTTGTTCTTCCTAACCACCGATTACACATCAACATCACTAATCCAACTTACTTCTCAATGTTACTATCTACAATTCCAATGAGCACCATCTAGCATAAGTTAAATTATCCAATAATCAACAAAAAGAAACAACAATACTAACAACATACTGCATGAAACTGCATTTCACATAGTGAAAAAAGGTGTTTATGGTGTAGCCTTGTTGGATTGAAAAGGTTTTTAGTTGAGCTAGATAAAGTGTCATAACAATTGTGCAGTCAAATACCGGGTCTATATCAGGAACAATTTCGGCATTTTCTACTTGGAAGGTTGTTCTGTCTAAGAGCATGTGAGAAGGGAAAAGGGAACTTTAGTTTAAAACCAATAAATTGAAACTTTCGTCATATTTCCAAAAAAAAATGATCAGAAGTATAGTTTATATTGATGATCAAATACCTTCAAACTAAACTTGAATGGCTTTTACATTATTGATTTTAGTTGAGATCGTCAGACTCTAAAAAGACACAGTACGAAGCGGTTGCAGAGCATAGAACAAACTATTCAAGAACAACTTGTAAAGTTCATTCTGCAACCACCAAGCCAAAAATCCTGTAACCACCATATCCTTATCATTGCCTCCATCATAACACAGAACCAGCCACAAATTTAGAAAAAAACTGAAGCAAAAAGCGGTCACAAAAAGAAAGAAGCAGAGAACAAAATCCTAAACCCCAATCCTAGAACCAAACATAAAAACGAAGCATAAAAATACTGTCAAAATCATAGATAGCATGCTCAACTGTTAACTACGGAAACGACGCCATTGATTGTCGTTTCGTGTGCGGAAATAAACAAAAACTCACCGCATTTAGGTTCCTTCTTCTCCTCTCCCTCTCCTCGCGGGCGGCTCTCTCTGTTCGTACGGCGCTGTCGTTCTCTCTGTTCGCCACGCCGTCGTTGTTGCCAGAGTTCGTGACGTCGTTGTCGTTCCGGTCATTGGCGTGGTGGTGCGCTTCTCAGGTCAAGACATTGTTGTCGTTCCTGCGTCACCGTGGTTCGTGCTATAATATTTTACTCAACTAATTTTCAGTTTCCATTGAATATTATGCCTTTGATTTTTATTTTTTTTTCATGTTATAAGCAAAATTTAACTCAAACTCCAATTAATTTAAAAATTATAATAAATATTTTTTTTTCAACTCCTATTGGATTAAATAAGATGAACTTTTTATCCTAAATTCAAAATAAACACTTATTCCTGTAGATTTTTTACTATTAACTTATATTTAAAATATTAATTTCATTACTATCATATACATATTTCATATTTTATTTAAAAAATTTTAGTTTCTTTATTCTTACCTTTGTTAAAACAATTCAAAATGATCTATTGAGCAATATAGATAGGATCAGACTTTGTCTAAAAAAAATCACAGTATAAATTTATTAGGTACTCATCAAATGAGGCTAAATTCGTTTTTACACATGTTGTCCTATGTATAAATTATTTCTAGGAAATGACACATAAATGTCAATTAAACATAAAAGAGTATAATCTATGAGAAAAAAGTTATGCTCTTTTTATAAATTATTTTATACTTTCTATCAAACCTAAATTTTTCCATGTTTATATTTCTTAAATATCATAAATATGTTTATTAATAAATAATGAGAAATTAATGTTACAAGTTATTAATAGTAAGATACATTAGTACATTAATAACATTGTTTTAAAATTTTTAATAAATTCATTGAATTAATTATTTCTTTTAGCATGTGTGATTACTTTAAAAAATTATTATATTAATTATCAAATAATAATAACAATTTTTACTACATTTCTCTCTCCCTTGATCTTAATGTTCTAAGTATTCATTCTACAATAGACTAGACAGACAAAAAAAATTATAAAATAATAAATATTTGAATGTTTTTAATTGAAATTTTAACCTAAAGATGTTAAAATAGGTCACAATGATGAAAAATCATAAAACATGCTAGGTAAAATAGAAAAAAAAAATCTAGATTAATTGGTCATTATTCTCTTAATTATACTTCTTTTAGTATATATATATATATATAATGAGTTAAGACGGTTTATTAGTAAATATGTCAAGATGAAGTTATGTTAAATAATTATTATCAAATGTAGTCATTTAGAATATTTTATTATATTTTGAATAAACTTGGGATTAAATGTTATGGTAGAGTAATATATGTGTTGTATAAAATTTTTCATAGTTATTGATTGTCACTAAATAACAATTATGGTTTATCGTATTTTTTATTTTTATTTTATTTGTCAGTAGAGTGATTCTTTATGATAAAGACGATAATGCTCGATATTTTTTTTCGACAAAAATAAAAAAGTATATTACAAGATTATAATATGAAAAAAAACATGATTCTCAAAAAGTTTTCATTTTTTTTAGAATGACTCAATTATTTTAAATGGTCATAAATAAAATAAAAAATCAAGCATGAGATAAAATAATATCTTAACCTTCAACTAATTATTAAAATAATATGAGATATTATATTCAATAAGAGATGTTTAAAGTTACATAGCTCAATGTTAGAAAATTATTAGGTAAGATAAAAATTTGAAAATAATAAATACAAATAGTGCGTGACAAAATACTTAAAAAAAAAATGTAAGATTTGAAAGAGTACACATTAAACCGAATTAAACAAGAATATGTTTGCTAAAGCCGAGAATAATTTTCAAATTAAAGAAATGAAAAACAAATAACATCATTCAAAAGTCACCATTGATTAATAATAGTTACTTCAAATAGGATCTGCAATATGGAGAAGAAGGGTTATTTTAAAGAGAACACAACGTGGAGAAAAAGTATTATTTCAATTCAAGCGAATCAAAAAAACATGAAAAAAGATAAGCCATCTCAAAGGGAACATGCAAACACTACACAAAGATCACAAAAAATGGAGAATTTTGTTAATATAACATGAATCCCACATAAAACTTGTAAAAACAAAAGGTGGTTTCAACACCAACAAAAACTCTTATACACCTACAAAACCATCATCATAATTATATGAAATTTATACTTTTTACAACCTCTTATTCTTTCCATGTTTTTATTATTTATAATATTTTTATGTTATTCCTATCAGTATTAAGTAATTATCTTTATAAGATTTATAATATAATATTTAATTATACATGAAAATATCGTTTTCAAAAAGCATGTTTTACTTTGAATTCTAATTTTCCAACACTTTACTTCCCTGAATCAATTTACTAATTATGTAAAATATATTACGTGTGCATTTGTTTTCTTCTTATGCATACTATAATATGATATTATATATATATATATATATATATATAAAGTTTTTTAAATAAATATTTTGTTTTGAATACTAAAATTGATATCATTGTTACATTGTCTAATTAAAATAACATACATATTCTCAATTAAAAATAGGAATATTCGGACAAAAAAATATTTAAAATATTTTAGTTTATTATAATTCATATTTTAAAATTTTTACGAATAAAATTAAACTAATGATATGTTTGCATACTAATTATTAAAATTCTCTATCAACAACCATCTATTTGTAAAAGACAAAATAAATTTCTCCTAAACATTATCCCATTCTTCCTAAATTTATTCTTCTATACAAATCTTAATTAACTATTGAGTTTTTGTATTTTTTTTATTGGTTAAGTTATGGTTTGAAGTTAAGGCTTTTACATATGGGAAATGCATATTTGTAAAGTTAAGAAGGTTTTTCATATATTGATTCAGTCCTAGCCTCAATTCCTAAACTTTCTCTCTATTATCCTCATGTTAAAATGTCAAACACCTTTGAATTTAACTTGTAACTAGTCAAATAGTAATCTTTAAACATTTTTAGAGCTAACTCAAATAGTATTTAATAAGTATTAATAAGAGTGTTTATTAGGTTAAATAATATGATGACTTAATTTAATATAAATAAATCGAACTTTTTTTAGTTTTTTTTGGATAAAAATCCAACTTAAATTATTATATAATAATGACATAACTACTATTTAACCTACTCAATTATTCTATTACCTAAAAGTGTATTTTCTAAAATACTAATTTATCATCATCATCTTCCTTTTATCTTCTTCACGTGCTTCCCAAATTTCCCCAACATCCATCTAATTTTTTCCCTTCTAAAAATTTCCATTTTTTCTAATCACAGTTAAAAAACCAGAGCAAACATATATTTTAAGTCATAACCCTATTACCATATTTGTGAAAGGGAAAAAAACGATGAAATTCGAAAAAGGAGCAATAATTTCGATCTACTCTGACGCACATTCACTTTTTCTCGGACTTCGTATCACTTTTGTGATGGAAAAGAAAGTTGAAAAAAAGCAAAAGAAACTTTACCCGGTGAAAGATGGCGATGATCATGACCAAGAAGACCACATCATTGAATATCATGAACATGTTAGGGACACAAAAACACAGAAACAGCTTTTTTTTTTTCAAACAAAAATTTTTAAACCATCTTTACTCTTAAACTTTTTCTTCAAGTTTATCTCATAATGATTCAGAGTTATTAGAGCGTGCTCGATCTTAATAACTGATAATTCTTCTCACAAAACCAGAACTCAAAAATGTTCCTGGTGTTTTCTCTTCATCGATCTATTTACCTTGTTTGAGTGAAACTCAATCCAAATTCTGAGTTTAAAATCTGTCACTAAAATTGCTGAATAAAAATTAGTCATTGACTGATCTCAAGAATGTTGAGAATTTCAACCAGAAAACCCAATTGAAGTTGTTAACCTTTTAGCATTTGAAATCAATCAAGCTTACAAGAACATTTTTTTTTTCCATCAAACTTAGAACATTCTCTGTATATATCCAAAAGCAATGAATGAAAAGTGGTGTCCAATTTTTCATTCACAATGCTGAAATTACATAACCCCAAGAACTTCCTCACACTATATTATATAAAACATCAACACTTACCAAGAAAAGAGAGACGTTGACTTTCAGTATTGGGTGGGTCAACAGGAAAAATGTTAACTTTTCTTTCCTTTCACTTTTCGTTTTCCGGTGGTGGTGGCGGCGGCGGAGCGGTGGCGGAGGTTTCCGTCGTTGAGGATCAGCGGCATGTCGTCGTTGGCCTCATCGACATCTTCTTGGGTGGCAATTCTGATGCAGCAATGTTCCAAGGAGGCAAAGAAAGCTGTGGTGACGCCATTGATGAACCACATGGCCACCCCATCAGGTTTTCCGCAACCTCTGATCTTGTTTTCGCCACCATTTTCGCTGCTACTTGTTGATCGGAGAGTGAAGAAGCCGTTGGTGGAGGAGGAGGTGGTGGCTGCCATGGCTACTGTTGAAGTGGCCACAACAACAAGAAGATGGTGAAGGTTTTGGTAGCTAATGAACTTTTGCTAGGTTTAGTTATAACTGTGTAATTTGATTATATATATATATATATATATATATATATATATATATATATATATATATATATATATATATATATATATATATATATATATGAACATTGACAAAATTAAAAAAATAATAATAATAATAATAATCTTGGTGTCCTAGTATAATGGAAATTCAATTTAGTCTTTTTCATTCCCCTGATTAGCTTTCCTTTTTGTTTTCATTTAACAATTTTGATTTATTTGTTCTTGACATTTAATGTTTGATTAATTGTGTTTTTAGTTTATGAGATTTGAAAGAAACTTTCTTTTTTTACATTTTAGTTTCTCAAATAAATAAAAAAGTTAATGTTCTCAAATTTAGTAAATGATTATATTTTTAGTTTATCAAGACGTGCGATGGTAACATAAATGATTATAAGTTATCCCATGACCTTTATTTAAGTCGTGTCCAAGTGTCATATTATAAAAAAAAAATGTAAGTTTCAAGTGCTGAAGATTATATTATATAAAATATAAATTGAATAACTAAAGACATGTTTACCTAATTTTATGAATTAGATACATGTTTAAATTTGTAATATTTATTTAAAGTAGTAGGCACTACTTTTGTCCATATTTCCTTTAAATAACAATGGTAAAATTAACATACGGATCAAAAGTACAAAACTAAAATAAGAGGGACCAAGCTAAATCGAAAAAAAAAAAACTTCAATTGAAAATGTAATTAAGTGAATAACTAGACTTAATTACATCTTTTTTCCACAAATACTACGTGATTTTGGTTCTCTCAAATTTCAATAATGTTTGTTAATTTTTCATATATCACAAGCTAATATCCTTAAGTTTTTTGTTTCAATTATGTTAATTGGGTCATCTAAATATCATAATTCTATTAATTTAAATCACTTTGAACTTGTTGATGTGACATTGAATAATGATATAGATGGTGTGTTCTAAAAAACAAAAGAATTGGGTGTCAATGACATTAGTACTATTGATTGTTTTGGAGTAGTGATGATGATGGTGGTGATATTAAAATAGAAACAAACAATAATGGGCCTGCAGTCCATGGGAAGGGCCCAGTAATAATTGGTCCAGAATATTGCTTGCAAAGCGATGGCAGAAGAAAAAAAAAGGCACCATTTTCACATTCCGATTTGACTAAACAAAAGAGAAAAAGAGTGCGCAGGATAAGGCTTCATGAGGTTACTTTGAATTCCATTTAGAAAAAAATCTAAGATTTAATTAAAATGCCAGAGTTTGGGTATAATTGGTTTGATTTCAACAAAATATTCACTTTACCAACACAACCTAAAATTGTAAGTTTGATCTTTTATTAATTAAGCTTTTTATTACATAATTAAATGAAATATTGTCAAATTCTTTTTGTATGTAAATAGGATCATTAATTTATTATGTTCACACTTACTTAATTAAGAAAAAAGAAAAAAATGTATTTTTTTATGGATCTGTATTATCTAATTTAAGAGAAAATTGATATAAAAGCAAATATATAGAAACTAAAAGAAGTATTCAAAGAGTGACGAAGAAAAATAATAGAGTAATTAATATATCATGTGTACATCTATGTAAAGAAATTAACTTGGAGAAAAAATTTTATATTACATTTCATATATTAGGTTCCTTTGATTGTTTAGTTAAATATCCATTAAAATTTGGTTATGTTGTTTTCACCTTGTTACCAAAGAAAATATTTTTTTTTTCATCTTTAAAAGTTTCAAAATAATTTGTAGTGTTTTCATTAATTATTATTAGTGGAAGATTTTATTAAACTAGTTTTTTCATCTATATTGGATTTATTTCATTAAAAAGTTTTGGTGTACGCTAAACTTTTTTTTTCTTTTGTTTTATGTATACTATTTTTTGTGTGCATATTATTATATAGGGAAGATTTAATTTGTTTTCGCTGGTTATTATTATTTTTTTGTCTTTCCAACACTTTATAATGTATTGCTATAAGGTATAAATAGAAACAAAATATGATTTGAATATCTCATTCAAAATTTGAGTTCAATCTGGTGTTATTTCTTTTATACGAATGACTTGTGATTAATTGTATTCAAATCTTCTCTCTCTTCTTATACGTCAATTTAAAATAATGATTAAACATATTTTTCAACCCCGAATTATTATAAAAAAAATACGTTTTGTTCCTAAATTAAATTATAAAACATTTTTTCCTACAACTTATAAAAATAATGTAAAACAACATTCCCAACCAATAATACGAGAAAATTATATTATAGTCCACTAATACAACTCCATTTATCACATAAAATGTTTTATAGAACTTTGATACACCACTTAAACTAAATATTTTATAATTTAAAACTTATAAAACAAAAAACTAAAATCATAGACCTAATTTGAAGTGTGTAGGTGAAGGTGTGAATGTAGTATACTTTATGCACGATTCATGATTGCCTTTCTTTCTGGATTAGGTCTTCAACCTTCTGGATCACTTCATGCTTATTATAATCAACTCACATTCCCAACACCTAAATTTAATATGGTAAATCGAAAGTGACAACCTTGACGAACAAAAAAAAAAAGACTAAGTAGGTGTTAGCATTAAAGTAGTTAATAGTACACACAACTATAATGCCTTAAGACCAAGTAATTATATCTAAAATTAAAATTAATTTTATTATGATAATTTAAACTATAAAAGAAGATATTTTATTTTATTTTATTTTTCAAGTTCAAATAATTCGTTTGCCCAGTATATGGCGAATCTAAGTTGGAAGCCGTTTAAGAAAATGAGTTGAACTAACCTAATAAAATATTTCAAGTATTCTATTAACTTATATGAGGCTATGAGGTTAGTCTAGAGTGACTTATTTATCAGTTACAAATATGAACATATTACTTTCTTCTCGTCACATACCGAATTTCATTTCTCGTCGTGTCTTTTATTTGAGATTTGAAAATATGTTTATACATCAAAGTTTTGTCTGAAAATGAAATTTGTAGAAGCACTTAAGTTATTTTACTGATCATTGAAAATATGTTTATATATTAAACTATTTATAAAAGCAGCAAAAAAAAACTATGATTAAAATCCCTAACTATTTTTACTATACTATTGAAATTACTAACAAAATTTACTGAAAAAAATAAATTTGTCTATAAATTTAAATTATTGACAGATCTTACTGATGAATTTTAAATTTTTAATTACCGAAAAATTTATTTTTATCGATAAAATTCATAGATAAATTTATCGGTAATACATATTATATTTCGTTGGTAGTTATAAATTTTAAAATTTTTTGACAAAATCTGTCAATAATTTAGAATGCTTATTACCGAAAGATTTGTAGTTGATAAATTCGTCGATAAAAAGAGCAACACATTTCTCGTCCAAATATAGATTTATTATGAATCACACTTAAACCCTAGAAGGGGATTTCCTCCTCTCATGATTTTGACCATGTTCGGTAAAGATAATTGTTTCATCCTTGTTGCAAGTTTCACCTCCACACAAGATTGTCGCTGACAACACCTATCACTACTGGAGGTGTCACATACTTCGTTATCCTTCCTTCTCCCAAAACATAGATGCCCTTCTTTGCTCTTGTAGGATACCCAAACAAAGAACTGAAGGTTTCCTCCTTGTGACCTCATCGTGTAGATCAAAATCACCAACGTTGTCGGTGTCACTAATGCTTTCCCTTTTCTTTTTAAACAAATGTGTAGGGCTTTCCCCTTTCACTAGAGCATCACCGCGTTTGCAAGCGAAGATGACTATATGGAGGTAGGCGTTGATCGCAAAAGGTGATTGGAGTTGGGTAGGAGAAATATAGTAGAGAGGAAGAAGATGAAAGTGGAAAGTGATAGTTTTTGAATATGTTTGTGTATTTGGATGGTGAAAGCGATGGTGAAAGAAGCGAAAAATAGAGGCTGGAGATGGTGATGCCATGAAGATGATGGAGTTCGAAAGGGCGACGAAGAATGATGAAGAAATGGGGTTCTAGAGGCTGAATGGTGATGGTGTTTGATGGGTGGAGAGAATTGTGTTGGAGTGGAATAAAAACACAAACTTTATCCACTTTCACCGCTGTCGTAAATGGATATTGTCAACACACAATTTCCTCCAGGTGAATAAATTTATTTAAGAAAAAAATTATTTAATGGTAAATAAAAAAATGTGAAATAAAAATTTCTTCGAAGATTTTTAAACTTTAATTTTAGGAAAAAAAAGAAAAAAAGAGAGATGAAAAAAAAGAAAAAAAAAAAAAAAAAAAGAAATTAAAAAAAAGAAAAAAAAAAAGGAAGAGCCCAATTCCTTTTTAATTATCACACCATTCTCATGAGCCAAACAATCCAACATATTTTCGTTCTTACTCTTAAATTTTCTACCATTTGTATCTAATAGAGAAAATAGAGATATAATTATAATAATTAGAAGCAATATCTCTTCTAATAACTAGAATCAATATTATTGATTTCTATAATGTATTGCTATCATGACCAATTCACTCATTTTCTTGTTCATTACAATTAAGGGCTAGAATTATATCAGTATGCAATGTGTGAATTTTTCTTTATTTCTTGTGATTTGTGAATTCTCAAGTTTTATTATTTTTTGTTTTAATATTGTACGTGTATTTCCTTTTTTTTTACACATAACTTTGACATTTTCTGTTAGGTACATTATTTTTGACTATTTACAAATTTTTTACTCAAAATCTTAAAAAAAATATTTTTGTTCTAAAAAAATATAAAGAACCAAAAATAAAAAATAATTATCTTTGTTTGCTTGTTATGTCTGTCTGATCGTTAGCGTCGCATGTCATCCATTTCCAAATAATTAAAAATACTAAAAACATAGAAATGTTTTCATAATTATAAAAAAACAACAAGAAATCAAATCAACAATTTCTAAAAGGTTCTTTAAGAACTACGTGATCCCTGATTTTCCATTATGAATGAAAATACATAGGAGTGAGGTCAATCCTTGTCGGGTTCACCAAGTAAAAATCAAATATTTTCTCAAATAGGTTTTTCATAAAGAACTACATAACCAACCTTTGATTCTCCATTGTGAATGGAGATACGTAGAAGTAAGGATTAATTCTTGTCGAGCCCAACAAATTAAAAAATTAGTTTTGTTTCTTTGGCCTGACTCGGGTCAGCTTAGCTCAACCTTTGGCTTGGGCAGACCCGATTCGACCTTCGGCCTACGCCTACCTGCCTCGACCTTTGACCCGACCTGGTCCAGTACGGTTTGACCTTTGACCCAGGTCGGTCTGGTTCGACCTTTGGCCTTGGCCGACCTAGTTAGACTTTTGGCCTGGACCGACCCAGTTCGACCTTCGGTTTGTGCGACTCAATTCGACATTCTACTAGGTCTGACTTGACTTTTTGGACATGTAGACTTTTTTTCCTAATTTATTCCATAACGTGGAGAATTTCAACTTCCTTCTTTTTTAAGTGAATTTCAAATTCTATTATTTTAGTTATTTGAAATACTTTCTTGAAATTCATCAATTTCAATATGCTTTTAATTTCCTCATCCAAATATTTAATTTCAAAAAAAGTGTCCACGTGTCAAGTCACAATTGTGTCACGTGTCAATGCTAGTGTCACATGTCAGTTTGCAGTTGTATTATTTATTTTTGTTCAATTTAGTCCTGATATTCGTTATTTTTGTTCAATTCGGTCCCTATATTCGTTATTTTTGTTTAATTTAGTCCAAAATTTTGTTAAAATATAACCATTTAATTTTTAAAATTGACATTGTTATTAGTTATTTTTTAAATTTAATTATAAATTATAATATTTAATTATTAATTGAATATAATTCTTAGATTTAATTGTTAAATAGAATATAATTATTTAAATATTATTAAAATATAATTATTAAAATTTTAAAAATATATATTAACATTTGTAAAATTCACATTTAAATTTAAAATATTTAATATTTTTATTGCATTTTAGATATTAAAATCTAAAATATTTTATATGTAAATGTTAATTTTACAAATATTAGTTTATTTTTCTAAAATATTTTATATATCAATTTTAAAAATATTTTAGAATATAAATATTAGAAAAATAATAATAATGATATTCTTATAATATTTTAAATAATTATATTCTATTTAGCAATTAAATATAAGAATTTATTCAATTTATAATTAAATTTAATAATTTATAATTGAATTTAAAAAATAATAAATTCAAAGGTCAATTTTAGAAAAGATATTAATATAATTTGTATAAAAGATATTAAATTTAGTGTCAATTTGAAAGGGACAAAATTGATTTATTTTAACAAAAATTGGGACTAAATTGAACAAAAATAACGAATATAAGGACTAAATTGAACAAAAAAATAATACTACCACAAACTGACATGTGACACTAGCATTGACACATGGCACAATTGTGACTTGACACATGGACTATTTTTTTAAAATTAAAAAATTAAAAAAAATTAAAAAAACCAGGAGCTGACATGTGGCATGTACTGTTCAAAAACGTTAACTATTTAAACATCGTTAGTGAAAAGGACCAAATTGACCATAATTTGACGAAAATGAGGATCTAATTGAACATAAAACGAAAATATGGACCAAATTGAATAAAATCAAAAAGAATAGGGACCAAATGTACATTTAAGCCATAAATAAATTACTCTCTTAAATTTCCTCATTCAAACACACCATAATAGAGGAGGACAAAGAGAAAAAGGGGAAAATAATGGTGGAGAAGAGAGAAAAAAAGACCAAAAGGTGGTGGATGGTGGAAAAAGGAAGACAAAGGTAAAAGGGTGATGGGAGCTAGAGGATCGTAGAGAAAGGTGGTGGGAGTGAAGGAGAAAAAAACAAGAAATTTTCTTATAGAAAATGATAAAGATTTTGACACCAGAGACCTTTCAAATGATGCTAATCCCAATTTAATAAAAATATCCAAATTAATTTTATTCAACAAATATTAAAACTCAATTAATTAAAAAATAGAAATTAAAGTGAATTATAAACCTAAATATAAAAGTATCAAATCACTAATTAAACATAAATTATATTATCCAAAACATTAATATTTTTATAACTCAAAATATATATAACTTTAAATTCAAATTTATTTTAAAATGAACAATTCGATATTAAAATTTATAATTTAGATTCTATTTTGGATTCTATTTTTTTATTTTTTGAAATACAAAATAAAACATACCTTTAGATGGTATAAAATTGAGAATGCATTTTCAACAAAAATAAGCCTATGAAAACACATTCTATGCATTATCTATATCATGTATTTTTTTTTCCTATGTCGCAAAACATTATTAAATCATAAAATAATTATAAAAATAAATAAGTTGTATAATTTTATTATATATATATATATATATATATAT
>Ga0209589_1003921_pt1 | contig 25876 bp, 10 predicted proteins | sample CowpeawhiteBW_FD_187525 | JGI IMG/M metagenome (GOLD analysis project Ga0209589, IMG submission 187525) | Root nodule microbial communities of legume samples collected from California USA - Cow pea white BW (SPAdes) (version 2) | ecosystem: Host-associated > Plants > Roots > Nodule | place: USA...
TTTTATTTTTTATAAATATACTTTTATTTTGTTTATTAAATTAATAACATTACAATATCATCAATTATTAATATAATTCAAAAAATGCGTACACACAGGCGCGATAGCGCCTGTGTTTACACTAGTCATTTCATAATGTTATTATTATTTTTTAAACATATTAAAGATTTTAAGTTTAACTCATATTTATAAAATAAGTATTGCTTTATTTGTATATAATAAATTAATTTTAGTTTTAGTTGATGTGAATGTTTCATTATACATTTTTCAAATTAATGTACCATGTGTAGAACTAGATATCTATCTATAAGTGATTTAGTGCAATAGATAGCATAATAGGTCTAAGAAAATTTTTTAGAATAGATTTTAATACCATATTAAAAAAGTCGATTCAACTTTATCTATTTTTTTAAAAATAATTTATAAGATGAGAATTTTTTTACTTATTATTACAAATTAATTTTATCTCTGCTAGATTAGACATGATATTTTCTATTAAATCAAATGTTTTTATTAGACACATCCATAAATATAGATATACACATATACACATTCTCATCCATTCATACTTACACATATAAATATGCACGCATGAACGCACACTCACCCATAAAAAAAAAACAATATGCTGCATTTAAATTTTTATTTTTATTTTCTTCTTACACTTGATATATTTATCACAAAACTATATCATTTAATGTTAACACAGACATAATATACTCCATCTAATTAAAAATAAATAAATAATAAAAACTCAAATAAAAATAAAAAATATTTAAATCTTCAAAATTAAAAAAAGTATCTAAATTTTTAAATTAATTCAACAACTAATACAAATAACAAAATTTTACCAGACTAGCGGACAAAACTTGACAATCTCTGGTCTTACCTCCTCCGTGATTTCACAATTTAATAAGATTAGAATTTATGATATATTTATTATATTAATTTGAGATTAAAAAATATAGTTATAGTTTAACATAAAAAAATCATTTTATGAAATTAAATAATAATATTTTGATTGATTTTATAATAAAAATGTATATAAGAAATTTATGTATATTTAATAAAATTTAATGTATATAATTATTTTAAATAAAGATTAAGTTAATTAAAATTAAGAATTTCAATTCAATTTTAAGTAAAACATTAGTTAAATATTGTTGAAAATTGTAAGTATAATTGTAGATCATTTTTTATTAAAATAGAATTAAAAATATCATTATAATATATTATATTATTTCTAGTTTATTATATTATCCATTAAAATTCAGTAATTATTAAGTTTCTACTTAAATTAATACTTTTTTTTGTTGTAAATTATTATTTTCATGACAGTGATATCGTCTCAAGTCAAATAACTTAAATTTGTAATAGAAAATTAGTAATTTAGATAAATATATAAAATTAAAATAATTACTATACATTTTTAATCCAAGTTTTCAACTTTAAATTAGTTTTCTACTTAGCTATTCTATTTTAACTATATTTACAATTTTTATTATATTTCCTCGTGAAAAAATATTGTTAAAATAAAATGCTAAAAAATATAGAATTATATTAACACTTAATTATTTTTTTAATTCAAACAATTTTATGAAATATTATTATTAAGTTAGTTACTTTATTATTAATCATCTTTATATATCAATTCACATTTTTTTATTAAAATAAAATTAAAAGTAATATTACAATTTATTATATTATTTCTATTTTTTTATTTTATCAATTGAAATTTAGTAATTAATAAGTTTTTATTTAAATTAATTATTGTAAGGCCCATTAAAAAGTTTACTGTTACGCTAAATTAAAGGGCTGCTCTTGTAAGTGGGCCTAAGGCCGGCCCAACAGATAAAATCCCTAAGTCTGCCCTAAACCTAACACTTCTTCTCATTTCAGAAACTGTTCCTAGTCCTAAGAGCCGCAGTCGTCCTTTTGTCTCTACTAGGGATTGGCACCACCGTGAGCACGCAAGTCCGAACCAGTTCATTCTTCTCTACGTAAGTGCTCCCTCTTTCCGTGCTTGTATTTTCGCCACTGTTGCTCTAGGTTACTCACGTTTTCTTCGTTGTTGGTTATATTTTCCAGCTCCTTATGTTGTCCCTCGAGCTACCGCGTTCCACTGTTTGGGGTCAAGACTTTGTGCGAGTCATTTCCAGGTAGGGAAGCTAAGGCCTTACTCATACATTCCGTTTTTCCATGTTGTTTGGCTGTTGTTTCGAGTTTATGTGATTGGTGTGATGCTACGTTGGTTTGGAACGCATGAATCTGTTGTTTGGGTCTGGCGTGTGTGGCTATTGCAGGAAAATAGTGGCGAGACCTGATAATCTCACCTAAGCGAGCCAGTCTCGCCTAGGCGAGAAGGGCAGGGACTCGCTCAGAACCTTTTACGCGAAGGAGTTGCTCAGGCGACCAGCTCAGCTTTTTGAGCGAGCATCTCGCCCAGGCGAGAGGGGTCTCGCCTAAGCGAGATCCCGCGTTAACTCTAGTTCCCTTTTCGAGCCCTCGCCTAGGCGAAGGGGGCTCGCCTGAGCGAGGGGCTGGGCGAGACAGTGCACTGTTGGGTTGCTTTGTTGCTCTTGGATAATTGGTATTTGTTTAAGTATGATTGCTATGATGAGAAATATATGGTGGAGTCTTATGTATGCGTAACATGATTCATGGATTGTGAATGAGGGATTTGGTATGAACTTGGCATGTGAACTAAATGAGATTGTTGGTATTAAAGTGGCATGATAACGAGATGAGTTGAAATCCTATGTGCATAGATGGACTATGATGAGTTGGACCTGGAAACATGAAAGGTATTGGCTTTAAAGGTTGACATAATGAATACATACTTACATGGTGAATATTATTTGGTTGTGTGATTATGTTTGTTCAGTGTCAGTGCGTAATTCCTTGGAGTCTCTAGGTGAGACTTTCAGGGTCGCGCTTCAGTGGTCGGGACGTAATTCCATGGCCCCTGTTAGTAGGTGTCCATGGTGGTGCCCCATCTGTATAACTAGGTAAGGATTCAAGGTAAGGTTGCATCCTGACACTCTAAGGAGTCAGTTAGTCTCACCTAGAGCGGACTAACTCCTGTGGTGAGAGTAGCAAGAGGCCTGAAATTCATTAAGGGCTAACCTTGTGGTGAGGGAAATTGATTCATTGTAACACTTGTGACACATAGCTCAGGGGTGAGCAGAGGTATCCACTACAAGTGCGGGCATCCGCTGAATCCGACCAAGTTATACGTATCCGGATGAGTCGAGTCGTGTCGTAATGTATTGTCTGAGAAGTCATAACATGCTTGGTTGATATGAGTGTATGAGATTGTGAAAATATAATTGAATGCATGGATGAAATCTTTTGTGCACTACCTTACCCTACTTTCGTTGTCGTGTGTTCTGCTGTGTGGTACTCTCTTTTGCGATGATCATCAACTTGTTGGTGTGAGCAGAGGCGAGGAACACCCGTGGACAACAGGGAGGTGATAGTTCCGCTGCATAGTCCGCGTAGGCTGGACCTTATTTTTTGATGGGTTTTCCTTAGGGCTACGACCCATGTATTGTTTCATGTTTTATTACTGCACTCGTCTGTTAGACTTTTATCCAACTTTCTTTTGGGCATCAGGATGTACCTTGTTTTGTAGGGAGTTGAAGATTTAAACTTCAGGACTGCACTATTATGTTATCTTTTTGTAACGCTTCCTTTGATTTCGTATATTAAATTAAATGAGGTGTTACAATTATTATTAATTGAACTATTATTATTAATATAATTAATAATTAATAGTATATAAATTAATATAATGTATAAAATCTCTAAAATATTTATGTACACAATTAAAGTGGGTTTCTTCATTTAGTGAAGTAAGAGAATCTATGTTTTGAACCTTTTTTGTGAATTAATGAGAAAGTGATATGTGTCAAAAATTTATTATTTCTATTTCTCCAATTGGTATAATATATATATATATATATAATATTTTTTTAAATTACATTTTTAAATTTAATTATAAATTGAATATAATTGTAGATTCAATTGTTAAATTAAATATAATTATTTAAAATATTATTAGAATATAATTATTAAATATTTTTAAAATTATATTAATATTTTTAAAATTAACATTTAAATATAAAATAATTAATATTTTTATTGTGTTTAGATATTAAAATTTAAAATATTTTATATTTAAATGCCAGTTATAAAAATAGTAGTATTTTAGAATATAATTATTAAAATAAAACATTTAATAATTATATTCTAATAATGTTTTAAATAATTTTATTTTATTTAATCTAAAAATTATATTGAATTTGTAATTAAATCTTATACTTTATAATTAAATTTAAAAATAATTAATGAAAATGACAATTTTAGAAAAAATATTATTATAATATTTATAAAAATATTAAAATAGGTCTCAATTTGAAATTTGTAAAATTTTTTCATTTTAACTAAAACTGAAATTGAATTGAACAAATATAACGAATATAAATATTGAATTGAATACAGATAATAAATATATGAACTAAATTAAACAAAAAATAATAATACATTATAAACTAACATATGACACTAACATTTATACGTGACAGAATAGTTACTTTGACACTTAAAAAATTTATTTAAAATTTTAAATTTCATTAAAACTTTTATAAAAAAATTAAAAAGATTTAAAAAAGAAATTAAGAATTGACATGTAACATGTACTTTTTTACTAATGTTAACTATTTCAACATCATTAAATTAATCAAAACTTAAAACTTAATTAAATATAAAACTAGAATGAAAATCAAATTAAAAAAATGACAAAAATAAAGATAAAAATAGCATTTAAAAATATAAATATGGCTTTCAAGTTGATAGATGCTCTTAGCCACTATATACATTAATGCACATGCGTGCCAGGAAAGACCTCTCTCTTTCCTTTGCCTTCACTTTTCTCTGTCTACAGCCACTTAAGTTCTGGAATGCTCTATAAGCTTTTCGGGATTAGACTACAAATTACAAGACGTGTGGCATAACAAGTTACATCAAACAAGCAAAGAAACATGGTGGGTCTAACCCTAATTATGACTTCTCATACCCTGCAATACAAATCCATGCCTACATATAATCCCAACACTACAAAACTCTATTTTGCAAAAAATTCTTCATCTTTATTTTTCTTAAGACTAAAACATTATTATTTACTTGAGTTAAATATTTCTTTTTCTTAATTTTTATTGAAAATTAAATAAGTTTTTTCTTTTCAAAATTTTAGTTTATATAAATTTTTAATTTTAGAAATACATAAAATTAGTCTTTTAAGTTAAATTTTGTTACGTAACATTTTAAACGAGTTTTACAATATATATTTTTATTTTAATATTAATTAAAAAAACAATTAAAATATCTAATAAATTTAACAAAATTTAATTAAAAAATTCAATTCATATATTTAAAAAATGTAAAAAATTAAATTATCTAAAATTAAAAAAAAAATCAATTTTAACTGATAAAGAATAAAAACATGTTTAACCAAAAAAAAAAATTATCATCTCTCGTTTATGCGACAAAGATCGATCCACTTATGTTGTCTTTATAGAGTGTATACTATATGCTGCAATTTAATGTTTACATAAAAAAGGTATTCATTATATCTTTTTATGAACATGCAGGGATCTGTCCGCGAGATCCAACTTTAGTTGCATGCAATATATATCAGCTCGTAAATAATTTTATTTATAGATTTTGTTTTGTAAACGAAATATCAAAATTCCAAATTATAACTCCCTTTTAATAAACGAATGAATGAATCTTATTGCAAATTATGAATGGATCATTATTTTTTTATGAACTTCTAAAAGGAAAATAAAAACATCTTTATAACGTAAAAATAATTTATGTAAGTCTTATTTATTTTCAATATATAAATATAAGGAATGTTTGGTTCTTTTATTATCTCTAATAATTTCTTTTTCATCAAATAAGAAGTCAAGAATATGCTTTTGAATATATATATATATATATATATATATATATATATATATATATATATATATATATATATATATATTCAATCTTTATTTGCATTTTTAGACATATGGTAGATATTAACTCAACTCGACTACTATCACAAATTATTTATCTCTCCTTGTGGCCTATTCATAAAATTGGAAATAAAAAACACGGTTAAATATATGTGTCTGGTTTCTTAACTTTAAATGAAAAAGAGAATTAGTTCATTTTTTAAACTTTGGCCTAATTTACTTTTTCAACTTTAGAAATGTGTGAATTTAACCATTTTATATTTTGTTAAATTTATTTGATATTTTAAATGCTTTTCATGATAGCATTTTAGTTGTTTACATCGTTTGACACATGTCCGCTTCAATATTAGTTGAAGAACATGTTTGAAACGTCAAATACACTTAACAAAATTTGGTTACAGCAAGGACTAAATTCACACATTTTTAAAGTTGAGAAACTAAATTGGGCATAAGTTTAGAAAAAAAATACTAATTTCAATTTTCATTGAAAGTTAATGGACCAAAAACATATTTAACAACAACTGTAACGTCCCATTAAATTAACAAACATAATTAACGGAAACGTCGCACGAGGTAGCATAATAGCGCAAACCTAGAGTTTAAACCCAACTCCTTACAACATAAGGCACACCACAGTGACACAGGAAAAACAGTTATAAAGTTAAAAGGAATATAAAGAGATCACAAGTCAAACGGATACATGGGTCGTAGCCTTAAGAAAAGCTAAAAAAAAATAAAAATAAAACATCAGATCCAACCCAGATGGACTATGCAGTGGAGTCACCGTTTCCTTGTTGACCGCGAGAACCTCTCGCTTCTGCTCACATCAATGAATTGATGATCATCGCAAAAGAGAAGTACCACACACAAGAAAATCAAACAAGCAAAAGGTAAGCTAGAGCCAAAAACCATTTCATTAATGAAATCATATACATATTCACAGTCCATTATACATACATCACGCAAGCATGTTACAACCTTCCAAACAATACTCTAAGACTCGACTCGACTCATCCGGATACATATAACCTGGTCGGATTCAACGGATGCTTGCACTTGTGGTAGATACCTCTGCTCACCCCCGAGCTGCTCACCCCCGAGCTATGTGTTACAAGTGTTACAATGAATCAATTTTCCCTCACCACAAGGTTAACCCTTAATGAATTTCAGGCCTCCTGCTACTCTCACCACAGGAGTCAGTCCGCTCTAGGTGAGACTAACTGACTCCTTAGAGTGTTAGGATGCAACCTTACCTTGAATCCTTACCTAGTTATACAGATGGGGCACCACCATGGACACCCACTAACAAGGGCCATGGGATTACGTCCCGACCACTAAAGCATGATCCTGAGAATCTCACCTAGAGATCCCAAGGAATTACGCACTGACACGGACCAAATATTCTTAATCAATCAAACGGATTCAGCATGCATACACACAGATATATACATATATGTCACATACAGTTTCTCATAATTCACCTCTTTTGTATTCCCAGCAAAACCATACCAACTCATTATTCTCGAACCTTGAATATGGAACTTCGTCTCATATTATTACCATGCCACATTGGTACCAATTCTTTCATGTCTCATGTCGAACTCATACCAAACTCATCATTTCAATTCCATGAATCATCTCATACAATTATCATACTCACATCATGTTAAAACTCACAAATCACAACTCATACACCATCCCATTCATAAAGGTCATTCAATTCATAATCTCAAAGTTAATACCCATTCAAACATATTATCAACATTGGAGATCAAGGAAAACATCAAGGCCAATCACCCTCTCGTCCAACTTCTCGCTCAGGCAGAAGGGTCTCGCCCAGGCGAGGAGGACCCTCGCTCAGGCGAGCTCCCTTAGCCTAAGCGAGACGTTCGCTCGCTCAAAAATACCGTGGGTCGCCTGGGCGACCATTCGTGGAAAATAACTTAGGTGAGCCCCTGTTAATCTCGCCTAGGCGAGACTAGCTCGCTTGGGTGAGTTTATCGGTGCTCGCCACTGTTTTCACCTGCAATAGACACATAGGCATACCCCAAACAACAATCCCACCATATCACACATCCATAACAGCAGGCAAAACTCAATCAATCGCAAACAACATAGAATAACAGACTTCGCACCAAACAAATAATAGCTTCCCTTACCTGGAAAACAAGCTAGCAGCTGGGTCCTTGGGTACTAACAACGAACGCAACAGCTCCTAAAGTGGATTAGCGAGCTGGAAAAGAGTGAAACCAGATCAAAAACGAGCTCACCCCGACTGACCCTAGTTGGAACCACGAAGAAGGAACTATATGGAACTAAGGTACAAGTTAGAACAGACTTACGTGAAGTGGAGGTCTGATTGGAGTTTACTTGGAGGAGTTGACGACTAACCCTAGCAGAGCTCTGAAATGGAAAAGGGAGGCAGTGTTTAGGTTCAGATTGCAAAGTGAGGCTGAAAGGGAAATCCTAACAGCTTTAGGGCCCTTGCACCCTATGGGCCAGCCTTTAGGCCCAACAGATTAAGGCCAGCCCTTAAACATTAGGGCAGAAAATTAAAATTGGTCCTTACAACAACTGCAAAAATAAAATTCAAAACTAGCAGGTTAGCCCGTCAACCCGCCCAATGACATGATCGGTTGTCACTTTTAGCCCACTTTCACCATATGGGTTAGGCCGACTCGACCAGTTTTTGGCAGACTAGTAGCGGGGTTGGGCTAAAACGGGTTAGTCGTTTTGCCACTCTAGCTAATATCATGTTGGTTGGGAGTAGAGAATAAAAGTACTTGATAATGAGAAAGTTAGAGTCATAGAAACAAATATATGTATATATTTCTATATAAAAGTATTATGTTTAAATTTCTCTTGATGATTGTAATATTTATTTTGAAAAAAATTATTAGAGGAGGATTAGGGATGGCAACAGGACAGGAACGTGTTTCATTATCCCATACGCATCTTCGTAGAAAAAATTCATCCACATTCCTATACCCAAATCCAACGGGTATCAAATTTTTGTCTTATCCTCATCCCCACCGGGTAGTGGGTATAATCTCGTACCCATACCCATACCCGTTTTCTTACTACTTAATTATTAATTTTAATTAATTTTTATAAAATAATAAAAAATTACGGTAAAGGAAGCATAATATTATCAAATATTCAATATTAGGAGGATGATTGTTTCTTCGATATCAAATACTTTGAAATAAATTATAATTATTTACATTTTAGATTATAATACCAAAAAAAATTTCATGATAAAATTTAAAAATATTTTTGAAAACATATAAAAGGAAAACAAATATTCAAATTAAAATATATTTTAAATGTTTGTTTACTTCAATTTTTTAAATCGCGACGGGATGACGAACCAAAAATAAAATTTGTAAAAACAGAGTTTGGAGTTACCACCATAGTTTATTCTGGAAAACTACGGAAAAATCAAAAAAGATAAGACAAGGTCGACTAAAAATCCAAATTTTGGGTCTGGGAGTCGGTTACGCATGGGGAAGGTATTAGCACCCCTCAATGTTCGTACTAGGACGATACCTTTAATTAAACGTGCAAAAGAATCTGATTTTTTAAAATATTTATTTTCCCAAAAATGATAATAAATGAATTTACAAAAGAAAAAAAATAATTTTTTGATTTTTTTGGCCCGACAAGGATTAATCCTCGCTCCTACGTATCTTCATTCACAATGGAGAATCAGGGTAGGGTTACGTAGTTTTTTAGAATCTTTTAACAATTGTTGATTTGACCTTTTTTATTTTTTTATAATTTTGAAAACCTTTTTATGTTTTTTGGTATTTTTAATTATTTGAAAACTGGTGTCACGCGACGCGAGGAACCAAACAGATACTGAAAATAATTTTTTTTAATCTTTAATTTTTTTAATCTTTTATAATTTTTTACTTTTTGTTTATTTGAAAGTGAATTTGGATGTCATTACGATGCGACGTGAGCAACCATATGATTGTTAGAAAGTAAACAAAGAAAACTATTTTTTATTTTAAGATCTTTACATATTTTTTAGAAGAAAGAAAAAGGAATTTTAAAAATGTGTCACGCGACGCAAACGACTAGACACTAAAGAAATGTGCACAAATATTTTTTTATGATAAAAGAAATAATGAAAATTGGAAAATATAAATCAAAAGATGAAAGAAGCTTAGATGGTTGTATCTTCAAAATGTTACAATATTTCTTCTTCATTATCAATCTCATCCTCTCATCATGGACATTACAACTACCTTCTCTTTTTCTTTTTTCTTGCCCTTTAAAGAGGTGTGTGGGCGGTAATAAATATAATAATAAAATTTTAACAAAGATCTTGTATCCTTTGAACTCCAATATATTTTGGATGGTGATAAAAATATATTCATGGCAATTACATTCAATTTTTATATTGTAGTAAATAAAAGTTATTTATACAATTATAGTGAAAAATTACAGTATGATTGATAATGAGTTAGAAAATAAAAAATAATTAGATAAAATATATTGAAATAGTATTCTACATGATGAAAATAAACAACAAATAAAAATATAAAAAAATGATTAAATGTGTGTCTTAGAAACAATTTGAGAGACTATTGAAAGAAATCGCACAAAGAAAAATAAATGTCTAATTAAGGATATGATAAAATGAAAAATACATTAAAGATCTAAGAAAACTTTTCAAATATCAACATATATACTCAATGGTTGAGAAATAACGAAAAATATTTTAATTAAACAAAAAAAATTTTCAAATGAAACAAAAATTAATAATAAGTAAAGAATTTTTTTTTATATTATCCAGTAAATGAAAGATTTATGCTATTAATCAGTTAAAGGAAAATATACAATAAATAAAAATATTAAAAAATAATAGAAATATTCAAATGTGAGACATAAAAATGTTTAATTGACATACATCATTTTAACATAATTACATAAAAGTTATGATAAGATGAAAAATATATCGGAGATGCGAATGAGTTTCATGATAAATCAAATAATTAGAAGAAATAAAAAATAAAAAGTATATATATATATATATATATATATATATGGTAACTTAATTAATTGTGAATATTTAATAATTTGAATTGGGACGGATATATAGCGGGGACATATACTATGGCGAGAATATGTACATCTTCATACCCATCACCATACCCACTTGAAAAATTCAGAGATTCCCCATATGCAGGGATTCCTTGCCAAACCGGAGACGGATTTAGACAATAACCACAAAATGAATTTATTTGTCATCTCTAGGGAGTACAATAAACATATTTATATCTATATATTTTATCATCTTGTTGTTGTATATGATTAGTTATAATATAATTTAAAAATAAGAATATTGTATTATCTTTTTTTCGCCATCTTATATTTTCTTTTATATTTTTTTTAATTTTATAATTCTAGATCTTGTAATTTCATTAGATAATTTAAATCATTCTTCTTTTCTATTCTCTCCATTTCATTTACTTTCAATTTAGAACTTCATTTTAATATTAATTTAAATATACACTAATCTAATTTTTCTCATTTTAAAATCACATTTAAAATGAAATTGAGGAATAATTAATTCCTATAATTATATTTAATATTTGGTGATTATTTAATAGGACATACTAGCTATTTGACATTTATTAATTGTCATTTTTTATAATTCGTTTATTTATTTAGCTTTTATATTTTTCTAGATTCACGTGCCAAATCACTAATCCATAGGACTGTATATAGACCAAACTATTATGCTGACACATTTATTTTGATGGTCCAATTCATTTATTTTCAAGATTGAGTTTCTACAAGTCAAACTAAATTATTTATGAACACTCTTTTTTTAACCCATGGATTATTTATGGTGGATGTTCGAAACCTTTATAAAACAAACAAAATAATATTCATCATCGTAGTATAGTCTATTTCATACCCAAAATAACCAAAATCCGAGTTCTTGATCACAATTTACAACCAGTTTTACAACTATAAGATTGGTATAGTTAATCTATTTAAGCAATATACATCAAATATATAATATATATAATATATAGAATAATGTTATTTAAGAATACTTGTTCATAATGCATTTTAGTTCTTCCCCACGTATCTTTATTTGATCACATATTTCTCTCCTTATTTTTCATCTATTTGTTGTCAAAATTATGACGATAAAAAACATATTTTGGAAATAAACCTGTTTTATTTTTATTTTTTTCTCTGGGCACATAGTTATATGCGTACTAAGATGCTCTGGAGAAAAAATTAAACAAAAATTGTCAACATCTGAAAAGAATCCTGCTGCATGTAAGCACTACTCTTTTCAGCAGACAGGAGGAAAAGGTGCAGAACTGTTTGGCTAATCATTAGCCTAAGGTTAAAAAAATAACAATTTTTTTTTTTGTTAAGAATATATTTATAGCAAAATATTATACTTTTTAAATCAAACCTTGTTTCCTTTTCATTTTTTTTCAAGCATTTCTCTAATAAGATAAAGAATTAGCAGAAAGTGATTTGATTTCTCGTGTAAGAAGAAAAATGACAGAATAATAAATAACAGCAAATTAGAGAAAAATAAGAGACAGTGATGAACTTACATAAATTGATAATACACACTTGATTGATTATGAAGAAGTACAATAAATTCTGCATATTGGTCATTAAGATCTGGTTTAACAAATCTAACCCTTCCAACATACCCCAAAAACAAAACTTGCAAAGTTCCCCAAATATACCAGAAAAGACGAAATATTACTTACTAAGACACACAAACATGTCTTTGCCAAATTATTAAAACCACACATTGCAGAAAAAGAAGAACTGTAAAAACAAGACAACAGTTTGAGGACACAAGTGACGAGATGAACCTATGCACATTGGAAACCAGAAGGAACAGTTTTTTGGCATGCACTGAGGAGCACACTGAGTGTGATAGGAACATTCAGGTTGATTCCAAGCACATTGGCTTTGATGGCAGTGCAGAGGCAAAGTGCAGCCTCTAGATCAGCCAAACCCTGGAGCAATGCACAACACTTGCTGGAGACAGGTGAGCCAACAACAACGTTAACAAGTCCTAGGATGTCAGCACAAACCCCTAGCTTTAGGGTGTCCTTAGGGCACTTCCCTGATGGAGGAGGAGGAGATTGGGGATGGCATGTGCCACATGCATGGGTTGAAGTGGTGTAGGCAAGGAGAGAGAGCAGCATGATGGTGGCAATAAGCTTGTTGGAAGCCATTGCAGGGTTTGGAATGAGAAACACTTTTGCAGAGTGTGGTTTGGTTTGAGAGTGAATATCACAGTGGGAAAGAGAAGAGAGGTGGACCAATTTAAAGGCAAATTCTGAGGCCTCATCATGTGCATATCTGATTGAGTGGAAGAGAGGGTGATAATGTTACAGTTGGATGTTTTTGTATGCTTCTGAAAACCATGGTTCCTTTGCTTAGTGGTTGTTAAAAGACCGGAACTTTTTTTTTATTAGTAAATCTTAGTTCTTAGTTTTTATCCTAGAGATTTAAACTTATGATCTTTTCCATATTTTTTTAAAAGAAGAGATATAACTATCAAAAGTCATCAACAAACATTTAAGAAGAAAATTGTTTGGCAACTAAGTAGGGTAACTAATAACTTAGATTTTATTTTTTTCTCTCACTTACCCTTGTTTGTCACCATTCTTGCTTATTAATGATCTTATTAATGATGGTTGTTTTTTACGAGATCTTGCAGTGAATTGGCAAATAGAAGCCACTGATTGAGAATCTAGAAAATCTAAATTGAGGACCAGAAAGAGCAGGAGAAACTTCCAAGGAGGTGCCCTAACCAAACAAGCTAGGGTCACAAGATGGCATTGTGGTTAATTTTACTGCAAGAAAAAAAAAAGTTGTTACACCAGTAAAATATTAGTGGTGTACATTTACTTTCAAAATCACAAACTTCTAGCTTTTGTTTTTATTCAGCTCTGAAAAGGGCAGTTTTGGCTCATGTGACATGTGATTACAAAGGAAATTAACTTTTTGGGATGGGGGTTTCTTATTTAGAGGTTAAACATGTTTAGTTGAAAATTTACCTTAATCTTATTCTCGTTAAATTATCTTTTGAATGTAAAGTGTAAAGAATTCTGCAATAAAAGGGCTTATGTGATTTAGAATTTGAGAGCATTATTCATGAACAAGAGAATATAACAAATTTTCCTGGTAAGGATTTTTTAATGGATGGATCTCTTGGTTTGCTTTGAACCAAAACTACTAAAACATATGAGAGTAGAAAGTAGTTGATGTTAATTAAGATAAGATTACTTTAAGAAGAGAAAGAGAAAAGTGGAAGAAAAAGAATCAGAAGAGGAAAAGGGATAATAAAATTAAATGACAAGTTGACACGGGTATATGTAGTGGCTTCCAACCTAATTGGTTCAGATTAAAAGGAAAACTGGGTCATAGAGTTTGTCTTGTTTCATGTCCATTACTTTGTTGTTTCATTGAATTATTGAAATCAATTGGCATTCTGCAAAGTCCTCAGCAATGTTCTTGTCGGTAAGGCTAAATGACTGAGTATGGTATCCTAAGAAGGTGAATGATGATCCCATTTTCAAAACAAATCAGCATAATTATTTCAACCTGTCTTTTCTTCGTCATCTCCTCACTGTGTGATGTGTGTAATATGATATACTTTTCATGTTATGTAGCTTGAGGAAATAGTACATGTATGTGTGTAGTGTGACTGATATGATCTTTTGATGTGTTTTGAATCAATTTGGCATTGTGTGATGTGTGTAATATGATATACTTTTCATGTTATGTAGCTTGAGGAAATAGTACATGTATGTGTGTAGTGTGACTGACATGATATTTTGATGTGTTTTGAATCAATTTGGCATAGTTTTGAATCCCGACTTTGAGGTTTCAAGGTTAAAGATAGATCTTCTTACTTAAGTAGTAATCTTCTTACTTAAGGGCTAAACCTAAACCCTAAACTCTAATCATTTTTTACTAGTGCAGTTTTGTCATTTTAACTAGTGTTATAGGTCTCAGTTATCATTTAACCGAAGCATAAAATGGTGCAGTGACATTTTTGTAATTTTTTTTAACTTTTATGTCTCAATTTAGCATATATTCGAAGCAAAAAACGTCTTTCTATTTCAGTTCTCAAAAAACCAGTGCCAAAAAGTCTTATATGTCTTGATTTTGAAGACTCGAAGCCTAAAAGTTGGCTAATAATTCAAAAATGCCACTGGGGCAATGATATTTGGCCTTAGGTGGAATTGAACTAGTGCCAAAAAATCTTTTCTGTCTCGGTTAAAAATTAAACCGATGCCAAAAACTATTTTCTACCTCGGTTAAAAATTGAATTGAGGCCAATAGGTTTCTTAGGGTTCAAAAATCACGAATCACTTTTTTTCTTCTTCTTCCTCATGTGCGCATTCTCTCTCTCTCAACCACCCACCTTTGCTGCTGTTGTTGCTACTATTACGCTCCGGCCACTCGCGAGTACTCGACGTTTGGCTCATTCGTGTTCTGGCTTGGCGAAGTGTGATTTGGGACTCGCAAAGTAGGTGTGAGTTCGTTGTGTTGTAGGTGTGTGATAGATTGGTGTTGTGTGTGGATGGAGATCTGTCGTTGGTGGCAGCGGGACGTGTAGGTGGCGGCATCGTGAAGAAACTTGTCGTTGCAGTGGAGGTGGTTTTCCATTTTGGGGAAGGAGGCGCGATTTAGTGTTTGTGATATGTTGCAGATGGTTGATTTTTTTTTTTTGTGTTTATGCAAGTGTGGTGTTCACGTTTTCGTGTATGAAGAACATGGAGGTTCCATGGTGGTGGCGCGATTCATGAATTACTCTTACGATGATAAAGAAGATTATAGTGGTTACGGATCTTGGGTGGGGAGTTTCAGACGTGACGATGATTGACGGAATTGTGGTGGAACCATGGTGGCTACCTAGGGTTTCTGGTGGAGAAGATGGAAGGTTGAAAATGGAGAGATGCGCATATGGCCTCGGTTCTCAACAGAACTGAGGCAGGATATGGGGTTTCTGCTTCGGTTGAGACCGAGGCAAAAAGCTAACATTTTTTGGCCTTGTCATAATATGCCTTGGTTCTAGAATCGACGACAAAATGACAAAAATAATCGCTACCAAAAGTCCTTCCCGCACTAGTGTTTATAGAAAGTAAAATTGCTTTTCATTTATCTACTATTTGGATCAAGACTTCATATAATTAAGAAAGAATTCTACTTAACTCACTGGTGAAAAAAAAATAGATACTAGAACATACTATTAAATCTATTGAGAGAGAACTGATGTAGTAAAAAATGTGGTGATAATTTTGTAAATACTAGAATGTATATTAGATCAAATTTTATTTTAACCGACCTAATACGTAAATATTAGATTGGTTGTATAACAAACTAATCTAATAATTACGAATTAAATTGGTTAAAAAAACAACCGATCTAATATTCCTTATTTACCCTGGTGTGAAACCCTTTTTTGCTTTTCGTGAACATTGTTGTCCTCATCCTTTTGCTATCGTACTTCACGAAACTGTTTGGTCTAAGCTTTTTGTCGCTACCCACGAGCCCCACCGCCTCTACAATGCTTTGTTCAACACCAAGCTCTGTTGGACCGCTGTTACTACATTGGATTTCTGCTCCATCTGTGTTGTTGCACCAGTTTAGTCGCTTCACACACCACCCCATCACAAGCGAGTCTTTTGTTGAAGCTCCCCCACCCATTGGTCACCAAGAAGTTTCGAGATCACCTTTTGAATCTCCTATGTCAGTTGTTGCCCCGTTATCATTGTTGTATTGATAAAGGTTAGTAAATATGTTTTATGCCATTTGAATTCAGTGTGCTCAATTCTAAAAGGAGGCCTACTCCCAGTTGGTCCAGTCTCCATTATTTAGGATTTCGTACTTCGATACATGCTTTAGCATTTTATATACATGAGTAATTAGTTGAACTCACCAAGTTTAGCTATTGGGTAACTAATACCAAATCACTAACTAAATTTCTTGTTTAATAGGTTTCACTAGTAATTAATGATTATTTGTCCAATGGACTATACAATCGCTTGGTTATGCTCATTGCTAAAGAACATACCTCCAAACATAAAAAGTATAGTTCAAGAGTATGTGATAATTACTTCAATAATGTGTTATTTATATAATCAAATATGTTTTAAATGACTAATGACTTCTCTTTTTAGTGCTATGAATTTCTGCAATGTATTGGGAGGTAAATCCACTTCATCTTCACATAACTTCTAATTGATTTCACCTAAGGTATTACTATGTGTTAAACTTGTTTTATAGTAACTTTTACTATTTTTTTCATATATTAATTACATAAATTTCATATATTAGTGTAATAGGCAATAAGAAAGCTTTGAGTACTAAGTTATGTACTGGATGTGGACAATAACTCGTGTTGGTCTTAGAGATTCTTAGGATGAGGTAAAACATCAAAAGATTAATCTTTGATATATGTCGTTATGAAATAACTAATATACATTCGTTACTAGAACTTTTTGACAATGTTGAACCATTGGAATCTAAGACGAGTGAAGAAGTTAGGACTGAATGGGCTAAACACTTTTTGCAAAGTAAAAATTAGTTCATATTCATATTTTCTTTTGTTTTTTATTTAGTATTAGTATTGTCTCTATCATTTAGGACAATTTTTGTAAAATCCAATCCAAATATAGTTAATTTTAAGATGAATTTGACACTTATTTTGTCTTAATTCTATCTTATCTATATGAAATTTACCAAGGTGAACATAACTTTTATAAAAAAAACTACACATATTATACCAATTATGACATTAACCAATCTAATACATTACATATTAGTTTAGTTAATGTCATAATTGATCTAATATGTGCTATATTATTTTTAAAATAGTTGCAAATATTAGATCGGTTAATGATACAACCAATCTAATAGTCCTTTTTAAAATTGTTGTTTTGCCTTTTCAACAAAGGTGTAAGATCAATTTCTTTATAACCAATCTAATAGTCAACTATATTACATCGATTGTACAACCAATCTAATATATTTATGACATATTAAATCAACATATATTAGACCGATTCCAGAACTGATTTTTCTTATTTAAATAATGGAATTTTATATAAATTTGGAATGAAAAGAGAGAAAACCAATGCAAATGATTAGAGTATTATGATTTTTCACTTGTATATATTAATTTAAAAAGAATGAAAATATATGTTTTTTTATTAAATATTTGAAGTCCTCTAAAAAAATTTATTATTAGAATTTTTCATATTTCATAAGATTTTTTTTTTCAAATTTGTTAAAATTTTTACAAAAAATAACTTTTTCTTGCCATTTTTTCTTAACATTTTAATTGACAAATAATTTCTTCTTTTCTAGATAATTATTTCTTACAATATTATAAAATTTGCAAGTAATTTCTTATCTAAAAAAAAGTTTAAAACAAAATTCGCAAAAAGATATATATTTTTCTAGTGTTTGGACAATAATGTATTTTTTTAAATATATTTATTATATTATTAAAAAGGTAAGATTCTTGGAAGAATATTTAGTATCACAAAATTGAGTATAATGAGTTACTTTTTTAACACAGAGAGAGTAGGTATTATATTCATTGTAATTTATTTTTTCATATGTCACTCAACTTTGCATTTTTTTTATTGAATCTAATTTTTTCTCTAAAGTGATTGAGGAGATTACCACTAAAATAAGAAATACATCTAATATAAAATTTTAAGACTTAATGTTTATGGTTTCCTTTTATATATATATATATATATATATATATATATATATATATATATATATATATATATATATATATATATATATATATATAATGATATGACGTTAATTGATAAAATTTCATACAAATAAAATTTAACAATTTACAATAATACGACTAAAATTTGGTAATAATGTTTCGTGTACTCAAAGTATAGACAAGTTAATGAAATACACATCCAATTTAATTACCATATTGTGACTTTGGTCGAATTTAATTAGCTTGTAACGTAAGTTCTAAACTTTTGGAAGCTTTTCTTACAAATTGAAACGTAGAATAAAATTTGAGAATACATATTTGTTTTTTTAGGATTATTTGAGATTAATTTAGATTGATGTGTTGGTTGAACTAATATGTATGATTAGTGATTAGGGATAAGGGGGATTGGGATCCACCATTCACGAGAATGGAAACTGTGTCTTTTTCCTCACACATCAAGTAATGCCAAAATTTCCGTTCATGCTTTATTCAAATTCATAAATCCTAAATTTTCTGCCTTACTTTTCAAGTTTATCACTCTTCTTTTAGTACATCTTTTTTCTAAAACTAGTAAGAATAGTAACAATTAATCTTTATATATATATATATATATATATATATATATATATTTTTTTTTTAAATTATTTGATTTGTTTTTGAAGATGAATTTGAGAAAGAGTGAATGGACACATTTAAAAAGAAAAAAAATGATGTTTATTAGGATAGAGAGATGAAAGAGAGATTTAAAAAAATTGTAAAAGTGTGTGAATCATCCGATAATAAAATAAATACAGAGAATATTTTAATATATTAAAATGTAAAATTATAATTTTATCTTTATTGTTAAAATTAATATAAAATTAAATTGTTAAAATTAATTTAAAATAAAATTTAGAAGGTTAGTTTTTAATGGAGTGTTTGAATTAAAGAGTAAATTTAGTGGAATGAAAAAGAAAAAGAAATAGTAAAATATAGAATATTTTATATTAAAGGAAAGAGAATGGAAAAGAATCAAAAAATTGTGAATAATTTGATTAATTAATATAGTATAGTAAACTTTTTATATATTGATATAATTCTATATAATTTTGGAAAATTATTTTTGTAAAATAATTTAAATTGTAAATATATTTTTAAAATATATAATTAAAATATAATTTAATATTTTTTATTTTAATTTATTTTTTTACTGTAATAACATAAATATTAAAATCATAATCAAGCATATAAAATGTATAATTGATTATCTTTTGACATACACACTCAATTTCCACATCTTAGAACAAATTTTAACTTATCAAACTCTTTTTTATCTACATAGACTTTTACTTTTTCAATTCTCGCACTTTTTTTTTTTGTTTTTATGTTCTCTTAAACTTTTCGCACTTGGAAAAAAAAGGCCAAGAGTAAGCGAAAGGAATAAAGAATTATAAGTTATTTCATAATTATATATATATATATATAAAATGTTTACAAAAGTAATTTGATTTAGGTTAAATAAAATTATTATAAATGAGAAAAAATTGTAAATATTTAATGTAATTATTTATTAGTTATGTAAATTTTGGCTTATTGATTAAGTTAATATAGTATTGTGTACGTTTACATTATTTTTATAATTTAAAATTGTTGACTATTAGAATTAAAAGTAATTTTAATTTAAAATTTTCAATTTTCTAAAAAATTGTTGTCAATTGTACAAAAGATTAATAATTGAAGAAATTGTGTGGGTAAATGGGTGGAGTGCATTGGTTTATAGTATGTAGGGAGTAGCTGTGTCAGATAAAAGAAATCGTCCTATCAGATATGCATTAATTTTAATGTACTATTAGGGAATAAAATATACTTCATAAAAATAAGTGAATTTACTTTTCCTAAATACATACTTTTTTTTATTGATTTTATTTGATATTGTTAATATCAGTTTAATTATGTACTATATGAATAACAAATAGAATTTGTGCTTATTTGGTCAAGTACGGGAGAACATGACAACTGTTTTTACTTTTTTTTTTTCTTTTTCTCCATTTTATGTATATGAATTGTGACAATGCTTTTACTTTCTTTTAATACATTTACTATTGTGGATTAAAAAAAAACTACAAATTATAACCAAACGAAGATGCTTTTGGAATTTTTGTCATTATAAGAATAAGTTTATTGAAAATATTAAGTGTACTATATTTGATTTTTTTCATTTCAATAAATTTTAATAGATGAATTTTAAGTCAAATTTAAGTTTAGAAAATTAATTTGTGAAGTAAGATATTTATTGATGTATTGTAAATTTGTCTTATTTTTAGTTGATATGAAATCTCTGATCATATCTCACTAACTCGCCCTTCTGGAGACTTTTTGAAGTTTTTTAAACTTAATGTAAGATATATTGGGAATTGATGGTAACTAAATTAGATTTTTTTTTTACTCATCTTTTGCTCTAACGTGTTTTCTTTTTTTTTTTTGCTTCGGAAGAAAAATAAAAGAAATTTAAACTCAAATTCATTCTCATTTCTTATATGTTCTTCTCTGTTCTTGAAAACAAATGTAACTTTATTGTGATTTGAATAGGGATGGAAAAAATATCTGTGTCTGTGAGAATTCATGGATAAAATCTGCGGCAAATAGTAAGTATCTACGAGTAGTGGGTATTTTAATACCCGCATATAAACAGGTTGGATGTGAGTATTATACTATCTATACCCGCGGGTATCTGTTACGCGCAAAAAAACTAAAATTAAAATTAAATTTATATTTTATTAAGTTAAATTTAATTAAAATTAAAATTATATTTATATTTTGTTAGGTTAAATTTAATGAAAATTTAAATTAAATTAATATTATATTATATTTGTTTTATAATTTTATTTAAATTTTCTTTAAAAAATTATAAAATAAATATTTCTTTTAAATATTCGCAGGTATGCGGGTATCCGCTAGTTTTAAAAAAAATCGTGAGTATTTTTTAAACGGGTACCTGACAGGTAGATAGACAGATAGCAGGTGAATTTTTTTTTTCAGCGAGTCGAGTTGCGAGTAGGCACTATCCGTGCCCAACCCGACCCTTTGTCATCCCTAGACTTGATTATCATAGATTTTTATTTCGTAATTTTGACTCTCAATTATTTAATAGATTATGATACATTACTTTTTAGTCTTAAACTATATTTTTTAAAATAAAGTAGGTATATTGATGAATAATAAAAACATATATTCATTTTGTAAAAGTGATCAGAAGAACCTTTTTTAAGGTTCAAGTTTAACTTCTTCACATGTTCTGAAACATGATACTAATGATCCAATTGTTTATTTAGATGAACCTTTTTTAAAGTTCAAATAATTACATGTGAAGAGTTTCATATTAATATATTGAAACATGATCTAGGAAGATGTCATCAAGTATGAAAATGTCCAATGAACAAAAGTGATGAAATTAGTAAAACTTATTTAAAATGTGGTTCATATCAAATACAACTTCAAAATTGTTGTTGATACTCCTAACTATCCAGATTTGAAGAATTTATTAACTATGTTTGAATTATGTCAATTTTTGTCAAGAACAATAAAGTCAATGACATTTTACTTGATTGATCGTTTAATTGGTATTATTTTCACTCTTCTTGTTCGTACAACTACAACAAAAAGATTCTTTTTGCGATGAAGATTATCAAAATAAAATTGTGGAATAAAATGGAAAATGAATTTCTTTTAACGTACACACTAAATCTTCGCATTACGGAAGAAATGTTAACTCATCAAACTCCTTTTTGATCTACATGGACTTTTACTTTTTCATGACCCGCACTTTTTTTTTATGTTCTCTTAAAATTTTCATGTAGCAACCCAATTTTTCTCATATCAAGACATATAAAACAATATCTAATTATAAATACAGTCCGTTAAAATAACTCAAGAGACATTTCGATAAAATCTTAGTGTATTTCAGAATAAATGGACTATAATTAATTATCTTAAAAAGATGATATACACTTGTGCCTTTAGTGACTTTTCCAACACTTGTGCTACTACCACCCTTTATACCTACCTTTGCTCATTTATTAACATACTATCGTTGTAGAAAAGAAAATCAAACAAACACAAAACAAGAAAAGTAAGGGTAATTAAGCTAATGCATTTAAAGAAGAACAAAAGCTTAACATAAAAGCAACAATAACCTATAATAAAGATTATCAAAAACAAATTTGTTGATGGAAATCAGTCCTTCTCACTTTCCCATTTAAACCACTCCATTATTTCAATTCAAAAACTCATTCATTAATAAAATTTCATTATATCAATCAGTCCAAAAACACAAACAATTTACATTCATCAAATCAAGTTTCAAGTATCAGCCCACATATCTTAGTGCAATTGCTCAAACAACTATTAGTCCAAAAATGACTCTAACAACCAAATAAATCTAGACTCTGCTTCTAGAAGACTAGTGTATTAAATAGAATCGTGAGACTCTACTTATGTCATACTTACCACCTCCTTTCTTCTTTATTAACTTGTATTACAAATAAACCAATATGATTCATCAAGTCATAACATGGTTAACTTCACTAACTCCTTAAGTACGATCCTCTTTCATATCACATCATCTGCCAAGTGAAGTCTCTTTGGACTCTCACAACCTAGTTATCTTCCTCTATGTGAGTTGGATACTAGTAGAGTTAGGATAGTCTTACATAATAAATTCCCTTAAATACACTTTGACTCACCCTAGATTAGCATTTCCCCTTGAAATAACTAATTCAACTCTTTTTAAACATTCCTACAATAACAAACATACTCAATACAATCATCATTACAATTTGTGATATGAAAAGATAAACTATATAATGCAATATAAGTCACTTCTAAAAAGTAAATATTTCATAAAACTACCGCTACATGCCAATGAACCACCGCTCAATGTTACAAACTTAGAGGGTTCACTGTCATGACGATGCCTGACCATACGTAAGTGCACCTAGCGATGAGGCCCTAGAACACCTTATTTACAAATTTTTGTAATGCAACAGACCTATAATTTTAATGCAATTTAGGATGTTTTCACATAACTTTATATCTTTCTCATTCTCATCTACCATTTACAACATTTTACACATGCATTTAAATTCTAATTATACAAACTCTATGCAACATTTATGACTACATCCAAATGGATTTCCCATCATTACTCTTACAAACCACAAAACATACAATTCGGCCTTATTTCCAAATAACTAATCAATTTAGTTCAATCCAGATTCATAAACAACATCAGTTCATAGGTTTCACCTTCCCTAAAGTGCTATCAATAAATTAGACATTTATGAGAGATATATAGATAAATACACGACACGCCGTATCAAATATTTTACAAAAGCCAAATTTTAGCCATCTAGTATATAATAAGGCTTATTTAGTATTTTTTCACAATTTTAGTTGAAAATTTTCAAGTCAATTATTTTTTTTTTGTTTTTTTTTTCAATTAAGTCTCAATTTTTAAAAAATTGATTTAATCAAATTCCTTTCCATTAGTATTGTACCAACAACGTTAAAAACATGTCACATGTCACTTTATAGTTTTTTTTTCATTTTTTCATTTTTTTAAATATTTAATTTTTTTAAGTTTAAAAAAGAATATTTTTTTTTTAATTTTTTTTGTCCACTTATAAGGCTCATGACATGCCAAGTGACATTGTCAATGTCACATGACAGTGTTAGCGTCACGTGTCAATATTAGTATCACATGTGAGTGCTAAATGTCAATGTCCTATATTTAATTCAATGTCTATATATGTCTTTTCAACTATTTTTAAAATAATGCAATGTTGTTCCTCTTTAAATTGGAACTAACTTTATTATTTGTATATCAAATTTATTAAAAATAACTTTTTAACATATTAAATTAAAATAGTTATATATTAAATTATTTTATTGTTCTAACAACAATAATAATTAAGATTTAATTTGTAGATATTAATAATTTAAATTGCTGTATATTTTATTTTTTAATTATATAATAAAAATTGGTTTTTTAAATTATTTTTTTAAAATTTTAGTATTTTTAAGTTAAAGAAATATTTATTCTATATTTTAGTTTATTTTAAGTAAGACAATATTTTGTTATTTGTCATATAAATATTATTTTATTTATTAAATAAATTTTAGTTTATTTATAATAAAGTAAGTATTTATAAATATTATATTATTATTTCATATTTTTTAATAAGATTAAAAATAATTATTTAAATGAATTTAATAATATAGTTAGAATTGATTTAAAATAATCTTAGAAATATTTAATAAAAAATAAATTTTAATATAAATATCAGTATAACATTAATAAAAATAATAAATTTGACCCTAATTTTGATAATGGTAATATTACTCCATTTTAAAAATTAATTATGACTCAATTGAATAAAAAAAATATAAGGACTAAGTTAAATATAAAATAGTAATACATAGTACAATACTCACACTAGCACGTGACACTATTCTGCTACGTGGCACTAATAATACCACATTTTATGTCACGAACATGATAGTGGCTAATCCAAATTTTTTTAAAAACAAATTAAAAAAATTAAAAAAAAAGTAATTGACATGTGACATGTCTTTAACACCGTTGGTGTGGAATTAACAGAAATAACCTAGTTAAATAATATTTTCAAGAATTAAAATTTAATTGAAACAAAATTAAAAAAGAAGACTTCTCAAAAGTTTTTAACTAAAATTAGAACTAAATGACTAATTAAGCCTTATAATACATATATTGAAATCCCATTTATATTTTTATTTAGAGTGAAAAAACTAAATACTCAGACAACCGTTATATATCACTTGTTATGTATTAATATTTTACTAAAATTATCTAAAAGAAACACATTAGAGTATATTTTTCATAGAATTAAAATCAATTAAGTGTGGTACAAGTATTCCTTAACTAAATGGTGAAGAATTTGAATTCTAATGATAATTATAGAATAAATCCGGTATATGTTAAAAGTTCTAAAAAGTGTCATTTCTAAAAAAACATCATGATATATATATATATATATATATATATATATATATATATATATATATTTTT
>Ga0209589_1003922_pt1 | contig 25874 bp, 16 predicted proteins | sample CowpeawhiteBW_FD_187525 | JGI IMG/M metagenome (GOLD analysis project Ga0209589, IMG submission 187525) | Root nodule microbial communities of legume samples collected from California USA - Cow pea white BW (SPAdes) (version 2) | ecosystem: Host-associated > Plants > Roots > Nodule | place: USA...
CAATTTTTACGCCACTTTTACCAAACTTACTCAATAAATCCAATAATCACAAATCCTAATTAAATCAATCTTTAAGCACAGAAAAGTCAATTAAATCCCCAAATTTAAATATTAAATGAGGGCAAAAATTTGAACTCATCAAGACCACAGATGAATCATTGATAAGCTACTATTCTGCCCTATTTTCTTACCTTTTTGTACCTATCTTGATGGATATTTAGTGCTTAATTGTCTATTGTTAGTGCATTTTCATCTATTGGGCTTCATTAGGTCAGTAATTCGAATTTTTATTAATTTGGATTTAATTGATCCAGTTTTTGTTTGTAATTATTTTTAGGATTTTGTTTAAACAATTTTAGGCTTGGACAGTTCATCTTTTGCTAAGAAAGCTTTGCCACATCATTTGTGCCACTTCAATCATACTTCCATGTGAACATTTAGGCCTAGAATGGCAATTTTATAATTCTGGATCCCAAAGTGACATTTTTGTAATTAGGGACATGTTTGTATGATGTGACCTTGTGGCGTTTAGGGTTTTATGGGGTAGAATCCTCATTTTTCATTATTTACTTTTTTTTTTTCGTTTTGGGAGATCATTGAAGAGCCATTATAGGCAGCCACTCCATTTTCACGTTTCTACACATTGGAACAACATCCATTTTGGGGTTTTTTGTTTGATCTCCATAGCTCAACTTTGTTCACGCTTGTATTCTCATTCTTTTCCATTTATGAAGTATTTTCATTTTCTTCTGTATTATAAATTCATTGGGATGGCTAGCTAAACTTCTTGTATTGTCTCCTTGGCAAGAATGTGATTAAACTTTGAGGTTTTGCTCAGTTAGGTTCTTAGGTTATTGTTTCTATTTACTCTTCATGTTAAATCTATGCTTTATTGGAAGAAACCAATTTGTATGTGCTTAATATGTAGTTGGGTGTTTGTGTAATTCAGGTTGTTCATGCTTAATGAACATTTTCTACATTTTGACATTGATTTAGATTCATGGATGAATGCATTGCTTAATTGCATATTGAAACTTGTTTAATCTTCGCTTATTTGATTGTTTCAAGCGGATTGCGAGTGAATAGAGCCCTATTTTCGTGGCCCATGATAAGTGAAATTGCATTTAAATCAAGGAGTCATTGTGTTTTTAATCTGTTCTTTATCGATTCTGTTTGAAAATCGGTTGAATTTGGTACTCTGTTGAATCTACCAAGCCCCCCCTTGTGTTTCGTTTAGAACCGTTGAATGATAATATTGGTCATTGAGAGACAACTTTGGGATCATATCCTGAGTATTAAATTTTAAACTATTTATTTGTTCGGGTACGACACCAAGCAATCATCAACAAAGGCACCATCTCCACCAAGAGCTAGAGAACAACAACCAATCAACACTTTTATTCGTCCAAGGTCAACCACTCTTGGACCACAGGGGGATACATCTCCACTTGTAAGAAACCCTCAAGCTCAACCAATTGGCTGCCCTAGCATCTCTATGAGCAAATGGGATAGAGTGAGATTCCCAACCAATTCCAAGAAATAGAGGTTTCTTAACATTGAATATAGATCAATCATGGCTAAAAGGAGAATTGAATTGCTCCCAAAAGAGTATGATAATTTTCAAACCACTTTGAATAATAGGCACTAGCAGAAATTGGCCAACCCTAATGACTACTACAATGAACTCATAGTTAGGGAATTTTATGCAGATGTTTGCCCCTTAATAAGGCATTTTGATAATGGTGGGTTCTCTTGGATGATAGGGACAAGTGTTAATTATGACCGTAACACTATCACAAGATATCACCATATTAATTTGGAGATGCCAGATGGAAAGAGGGAAAAATTTGAAACAATGATGAGATAGGTGATTGTAGACTAAGTCCTTGAGTTATTATCCGTACCAGGGTGAACACTAAAGCTCGACAAGAATGACAACCTCAAAGGTTGAGTAGAAGAATATGAGGACCTTGACACAGATCTAGCTCATGTTCTTATATGCAAATGTAACTCCAAACTCTCATATTTCTAGTGTAAGAATGCAGAGGCCCTAGTTGATCTACTACATCCTTAAGGGATACATTATGGACATTGTTAACATCATAACTAAAGAGATATTGAAAACTTCTATTTCCCAACCCACTTAAAGAGGCACAACCAAACCATTAAGTTCTCCAAGCCTCATCAGGGGCTTTACGAAATGTAAGGAGTACCCACTCTTGGCCATCATAAGAGGAAGTTGAGACTAACTATCACTAAAGGATACAACCAGGCAAATTACATAAATGATTTGGATAATGTGCAGGGTCCAGCTCCACGCTTTGAGCCTAGTGACAAGTCATATTTCATCATGACCACTATAGATAATAAGAAGAAGCTCTACAATCCATGATAAACATGATTTCCTACATCAACAATAAAATGGCAACATCCTGGTGCTTACCCTGTTCTGCATCTGACCCTATATGAGTTTACCCTACAACAACAGCAAAACCTACCATTCTTCTACATCACTCCATAGTAATTCTAATACTTTCTAGCTTGGATTGGGGACAATTCATTTTTCCAATGGGAGACAAGCTGTGTAGATGCAATAGAAACACTAATCGATCAACCAACAGAGTATCGTTTTCAAATTCTAATTTTTCTAGTTTACTATTTTCTATTTGTATGGGGGTTTTTACCAATGCTCTCTTTAATGAGAAGTAGTTCTTGTTTGAGCTCATTATTTCTTATATTTTGTTTCTCTTGTTTTTTAGTTAAATCCAATTTTATGTAATTTAAGGTATATTTTCATTTTTCAATTTTACATTCTCATTGGATATTTCATTAGATGACATGATTTTACTTTAGAATTTTTTACATTTATCTTTAAAAGTTCCTTTCAATTACGTATACATTTCTATTAATCTACCATTATTAGAGACTAATTCATGATATGTTTATCTAATTGAGTCTAGGTCAGAGAAGTCTACCTCTTGCTCAAGATACTCGTCTGTTGAATTGATGCAAGTGTCTACCATATGTTAGCTTGTAGTTAGTCATAGGTTAGAATGATTCAAGTACTTAAGTCTTATATTAGTTAAAGAAATATGTAGAAAACATTCATACAAAGACTAAACTAGACTTGGTCATCACTAGACTATGTTAAGTACCCATTAGACGACTTACTGATTAGACACAATTTAAATGACCTACCTAATATAAGTTGTTATTATATTTGATTATATAATGCTTGTTCATGAGTTTCAAGCCAAATTTATGAAAAGAAAAATTAATAGAACAAATGAAATATAAAGAATAGTTGAAACAAGTTTTGAAATGAAAAGGAGATGATTAAAGTCAAAGGACTTGTCCATACAAGTCAGAATAAAATAAACTTAACTAGAGGAGTGCATTGACAAGACAATATTTTGTTTGATTTGATTAGTTAGGTTGTTGCTAAAATCCCATGTATAGGATCTTCCAACAACTAGATCATGCTCTAAGGCGTACCCCGAGACAAGCATTTAGCACAAATTAAATCAATGGAAATCATAAACATCTATGGATCAACTGCTTAAAAGAAAACATAAAAAAGAAACACATAACAAAGTCTAAAAGAGATTCAAATGCCCAAATTGCCTTGTGTTTGAACATAAGTCCTTGCCAACAACGCCAAAAATTTGTTACATGATTGACAATTTTACCAAATTGTACAAGTAATAAAGTGGAAATTCCAATTATAGTTTCCCAAGAGACTTGTGAAACACTTGACAACTCTTGCAATTTATAACTTAAATTTCACAAAAAACAAAAATAAACTTTTTTTATATTTTTATGACACATATGGTGTGCCACAATACATGATAAAGACTTCATTGGGATTGAGTTTCAAAATTGAATTCAAAGCAAAAAAACATAACAATATTCTTCAATTCCTACTCTAGCATTCACACCTTATGTAACAATCCCTAATGTTTTAGGGACAAGTCTAATCTTGAATAATAGAAACCCTAATGTCTTAGCAATATTTATTATAAGTTTGCATTAATGATCAAAATTTTGATGTTTTGAATGACCAATGATGTACTTTATGTCTAAATGCACAATCAATTAGTTGTCTATTCTTGTCTAGGTTCTAATATTGTGTCCAATGATTACATACCCACAAATATGTAATAAATAATTATCATGCAGTTAAAATGAGAATAGAAAACAAGAGTGATGGAAAAGATTTATATTGAATAGTAAAATTCACAAAGAGTTAAGAAAACATTACACCCAACCTCCATGAATAAGGGAGTTAGCTACTCCTTAACATTATGAATACTAGAATAATGATGAAGATGAATGTCTCTAGCCTTCAAAATGCACCTCTACCTTATTTCCTTCTCTCCTCCAAAAGCGCATTTTCTCCGGAAGGGTTTTTTTTTCTACCTCAGGGGTTGTTGATCTATAACTTTGTGTCAAGCCCCTTATTTAAATATTTTTGAATTGGATTAGGCGTGCAACTTTGTATTGGCGTAACAAATTTTAGCAATATCTCTTCTTGTTGGTAACTTTGATAATCAAATTATGTTGATATTCTTCTTAATCTTTGAGAGATCTCCACTTGAATAAGAAGCTTGAAAATATTCTTTAATCTTTTGAGATTTTCTTTTAATCTTTTATGGTCCCTAAGTTGTCTCACTCCCTCTTCTGGGTTAGAAATGTACTTGTCCCTTTCTTCTTTTTCTCTTTCTTTTAAGATAGTCTCTTCCTTCCTCTAACGTTTTAGTGACTTAAGTTCTTTTGTAAGTTGTTTCAAACCTTTTATTTATGTCGAGACATCTTAATGATTCTTTGTATGTTTTTGAAATTTAACTTTGGCCTTTTAAAAGAATTTCAAAGAATAAGTAGATAACAAACTTCTTTAGTTGTCCTCTAAGAAAGAGAGCTGAATCACTTGTATTTCTTAAGTACCAAGTCTTTTGCATAAAAGTTCTTAAGTCAAATTAAATCAAAGACTAAGATGACACACACTAAGTTACTAAACAAAATAAATAAATCAAGCAAACAATTAAGACTAAGCTAACAACCCTAGGTAAGGCTTGTTGATACAAGACACGTTCACCAACCAAAGCGCTTTACTAATTATTTAAGGTTCTAAATAAGAGATGAGAGAACACTTAAGGCTCCCCCAAGACACTTAATTAAGCTAAATACAGAGGAAAATAGGTAAACAAATACAACTCAAAATGAAATACAATCACATAACTTGAACAAAATTAAAGGTCTTCCAATTGTTTGTAAATGCTTTTCTTTGTGAACTTCCATTAAGCTTGGAGTTCCATTTTGGTTTCCACCTCATAAGATGTTACCTCAAGTAATTTTTCCACCTCCAAAGAGAAACTTTCACCAAAGATGTCACCAACACCAAAAGAAGCCAACAAAGTAAAGTAAGAAAAGCTTAAAATGAATAAGAGTGAAACTCAAAGAGTGCAAAATCAAGGCATACTCAAGAGAATATGAAAGAAATGAAAAAAAATAGAAATAAGGTAAAGAAACAAGATAAGTACATAAAAGAAATTCCTAAGGAAAGGCACTATAATGGATTACAAAAAACCAAAATAATTTAGAATTTAAGAGATACTTCTTCTCTCTTCAAGGTTGAATACTTTTGATGTGCTAGGATACTCAATATGCACAAAACCTATATATATTATGCACATTTTTCCAAATTGAAGCTTTAAAAGTTAAAGAACACAAAATAAATCAAAATGCAAGTGATAACAGTGATTCTAGTACACTCTTTTGCCACTTTCTTTCACTCTTTCTTTTCTAATTCTTTTTGGCACTTTTCTTTTGTTCTTTTGTGCTTTTTTTCTTTCTTTTTAATACTTTTCCATTAACACTTTTCAATTCATAAACAAAACCACTACTAGAGGTGTCAATTCGGCCCCTAGCCCATGGGTCAGCCCTAACCCACACTTCATAAAGCCCCTTTATAAGAGCCCCCAAATGAGGGGGCCAAAAAAAAGTCTTAGCCCCCAAAATCCCCTCTCTAGTGGGTTAGGGCTAGGACTAAGGTGGGTTAGCCCCCCTCCCAAATAACACTACATTCAGCTAGAGTCAAAGATCAAGTCGAGCGACCAGGGCCCGATGACCCAGACGGACTCGACGACCAGGACGAGCCCGATGAACAGGACAAACCCGATGATAAGGACAGGCCCAACGACTAGGACGGGCCTGACGACACGGACTAGCCCGACGACACTAATGAGCCCGACGACACGGACGGGCTTGATGACACGGACGGGCTCGACGACCCGGACAGGCCCGAAAACATGGACGAGCCTGACGACCCAAACGGGCCCGACAACTTGGACAGGCCCAATGACCACGACGGGCCCGACGATCCGGACGGGCCCGATGACCCGAACAGGCCTAACGGTAGAGTCGGCTCCACGGGCCAGTCCGAGTCGTCAGACCCGTTCGAGTTGGTGGGCCTATCAGGGTCATCGGGCCCGTCCCTATCATCGGGCCCGTTCGGGTCGTCGGTCCTGTCTGGGTCTTCGGGCCTGTTCGGGTCGTTGGGCCCGTCCAGGTCGTCGGGCCTATTCGGGTCGTTGGGCCCGTCTAGGTCATCGTGTAGGTCTGGGTCGTTCGACCTATTCGGGTCGTCGTGCACTTCCAGTTCGTTGGGCTGGTCCCATAGATAGTAATATATTTTTCTTGTGGAAAATGAAAGCCTATGGGTTGGCCCTGACCCACAGGGCTTTTGTAGGGTTTTTGGCCCTGTGGGCTTCTTTGATGGGGGCTTTTTTTCAATGTGGGCTTTTTTGGCCCTAGCCCACATAGGCCACGGCCAAGCCCTGTGGGCTGGGCAAAATTGACACATCTAATCACTACAACACAATACTTCATGATATGAACTTGTAATGAAAAATAAGAAGTAAGTATTAGAATGGAAACTTAAAGGAATCAAAATATAGAGTATGAACTTGAAACAAACACAATGAAAACCTAACTCTATGAACTTGTCAATGGTCTAATAATAAGTAAGAACTCCAAATTGAAAATTAAAAGCACTCAAATAGTCGAATATAATATGATCTTTTAGGTGATTAAGCAAGCAATAAGAACGATCTCTATTGGACATTAAGGTTACCTTGATGTGAAGGTTCACTCCTAAGGCTCCAAGAGAGAAGAGATGTTCAATTAGGAGCAAAAAGTAAAGCTCAACAAGCATCATATAATGCACATAGACCAAGAACATGAGAATAGAAAAATCAACCAAACAATACTCGAAATTATGACAAATAAGGACTAAACAAGATTACTAGACAACATGTAAAGATCATAAAATCAAAATGACTCAACATAAAAGCATTTCAACTGAACAAGGCCAACAAAATACTCAATAAAATGAAAAAAGCTCAAGGCCATAACACAAAATGAAGCAAATGAGTTAAACCAAAAGAAGAAGACATCAGAACATAAAACCAATCGGTAGAACATAAACACCAAGTAAAATAGCTCAAACAATGCACACACAAGCATGGATTCACAACATTCTCGCCTAAGCCAAGGGTCTACACCTAGGCTAGTCCATCAACCTCGCTTAAGCTAGCCCACCTCGCTTGAGCGAGCGTGCAATAGTGGTTGTACCACTTCATCTCGCTTAAGCGAGCTCTTCTCGCCTGAGCGAGACGTTAGTTCGCTCAACACACATAGCTCCTCGCCTGGACGAGGATTCAACGAAAACAAAACCAAGTCTCATTGCGACCTCGCTTATGCGAGCCATTCTCGCTTAAGCGAGAGCATTTGTCGCTCAACACCCCAAAACTCCTCGCGTGGACGAGAAGTCGCGCTAAACTCATACAGGCTTCATTGCGACCTCGCTTAGGTGAGCCATTCTCGCCTAAGCGAGAGTATATGTCGCTCAACCCTAACACAGGTTGCTTGAGCGAGCAGCGCGAACCAAAAACCAGAAACGAGGATCTGCAACTCTCGCTTAGGCGAGATGGACTCGCTTGGATGAAACTTGCAGAGTTTCCTCTCTGTTCACACACACAATTCACCAAATCCAATACCAAAACATCACTCAATCATTACCAACATAATGTAATGGCAAGCAAACCTCACAATCATGCTTAATCAAATGGACTACCAAAATTCGAGTATACATTCATCAATAAACCTCCAATATCAAAAACCCTTATCCCCCCATCATACAAATCACAAAAGGGTTTTGCAACCAATAGCAACCAACCCAATTCTCACTCTCATCACACATACACAAAAATTCACAGCACACAAAATTCAATTGAGAATAACAATGCTCCAAAAATCATAGCGCACATCAGTAAATTCACATGCACAAGGGCAACTCCCCTAACCTGAAATTCTTGATTAAAATTGGGAAGGATGAAGGTTCCTTGGTTCACCAATGCTTATGCTTCAGCCCCTTACACACCCAAAACACCCCTCTCACTCCCTAATTTCGTTCTCCTCTCAAAACCAGTTCACAACACTGCCAAAACCCTTTCTTTTCCCCTAAAATAGCCTTTTATATGTGTCTTAATTATGGGCTTAAGTGCTAAAACGAAAAATGAGACTAATGGTGTTTTTAATTTCCAATTAAGGGTAATTACGTAGTGGTTTAATACTATTTTTCTAGCTCTTTGGTTGCTTCTCATTCTAGTTTTACCTTTGCCCTTTCACCTCTACTCCAAGCTAGAATTAGCAAAAATAAAGCATACTTTATGTCCATCAAGGTTTGAACCCGTGACCCTCCACTCATAAGACCAAAGTAGAACCATTATGCCAATTCAAATTTAGTGATAACTATTATAATCCTACAAAAGCCATACATAGGACTTGAACCCAAGTCCTCTCACACAATCAAAGTACTCTCAAACATTTGAGCTAGTACTTTTCCATATTATACCAGTTAACATTTATTGTCATAAAAGTCCCCTCTCCCTCATTATTAATTAATTAATCAATTACTTAATTAATTAATTTCCATGGGTCTTACAGTCACAACTCAAGAGTTCCTCGTGTTCATCTGTCATTCAGAGCCACAACTCAATAGATGTCATTCCGAGCCACAACTCAAGGGATGCCACATGTTCAACCCCCATCTCGAGCCACAACACAAGGGATACGTTCCTAGCCACAACTCAAGGAACACCAGCAAGCTAACCTTGAAGGTATCACCAAAGTATTGTAGATCACGCACAACCAAAGCAAACAAAGCTTTTAACTCTGTAGTATCGCCTGGCGCTACTCTAGAGCCGCTAGGCGAAACACGTTTCTAGACTGCTTGGCGGGGGACACGTGCCACCAGGCACCTCACACCTCTGATGCCACTAATTCTACAACTATCGCTTGGCGGGACATCCCTCACTACCAGGCACCTCGCGTCCTAAAGATCCTCTAGAACAATGGTTATCGCCTAGCGGGACGCACCCCACCGCCGAGCGCCACACCAGTATAGCGAACTGTACTGGTTTTGCGTCACTTCATCCAATTGTTAACCCTCAGTCACGCAACTGCACACATCTAAAGTATCAATTCTCTTACTCGTTATCTTCTTACTAATGTTCCTACATCCATATAGGTTCACCAATCCAATTATCTCAATAAGTTGATTTACTTAAGATCAATCTGACTCACCCACATTACGCCTTACTCAACTAATATTAACCATAACCCATCCCTATTTCCAAATATTATATCAATCTTCACCTAATTACAAGTGACATAACAAGTATACCTTAATCTATATTTACCCCGCATTCTCAACTTATACAAATCCACATAACCTCTCCAACTACTAAGTTATTCTGCCTCACCATCCAATAGAATCCTGATTTAATTAACTTGTAAGGCACTATTTTTGGCATCCCAATATGTCAACCCAAATCATCACCTAACATTCTCACTTAGTCACATCTCATACATTGCTTATCCTTTTTAATCCCTACCCAACATATCCTTGTTCCCTTTTAATACTCCAAATGACCCAACGTAAATTTCCCAACCTCCATTGAACACCAAACACACAATGGCTACTGCTTTGGTCTAGCGTCTAGCGGTAATCAGGGTGCCACTAGGTGGTTCATGCTATTCTAGGAACCCAAAATTTTTCCTTGCACCCACGAACCTTAACCCACCCAAATTTCAACTTAATAGAATACACTCACGCGATTAAGTTCATAGTTCATTCATAAAGCTTTCAATACACAAAATTCTATTAATATTCTCCACTTAATCTGATAAAAACCAAAAACCCCAATTCTCAAACCCTACTATTCATATTTGACCAATTTCATTAAATTCCTTCGCATCACACTCCAATTTCACAATGATCCCTTTTTCCCAGGCACCCATAATCAATTACAACTTTTTCCACCGATCAGAATCAACCCAGAACTCCAAGAACATCAAAATCGAGCCAACATAGCTCGCTTACCGCTAGGCCATTCAAACAAAACCTAGAAAAACTTGGTGGAGGCATGCGTCGCTTGGCGGTCAGGATCATACCGCTAGGCGGTTCCTCTTCAACAACCTAGAATCACGCAGAAAAGGATGGGTTGCCTAGCGGGAGTTCATCACCCGTCAGGCAGTTTCTGGAAAATTTAAGAAACACAAAATATACACAGTTTGGACAAAGTATATGCATCCAATAAATCATACATTTCATACAATTAAGCAATACGAATTAAAATGAATGGTTCCAGCTCCACTAACCTGGATTCCTTGCTTAAAAATTGATGAGTCTAGAGTTCCTCCTTGATCAACAATGGCAACCCCTTTTTCTCCTTTCATGAACCACACTCACTCTCTGAACACAGTGATAGCTCTCAATTTCCTCTCCTCACCTTGCTCAACAACAATGACACACTAAAAAATATTTCTTCTCACCCACAATTGGTCTTTTAATGGTGTCTTAATGGTAGGTTAATGTTCCAAAACGAATTTCGGTTACTCAAGATGTTAATTGACATTCAAGGTCCATTATGGGTTGTTTCCCAACCCTTTTGGTTGCCTCTCTGATAGCTGCTAGGGTTTCTATGCTCTTCCACATTCATGCCAAAAAGAACTTTGAAATAAAGAAAGTTCAATTTGGATCTACTAAGGTTCGAACCCACAACCATGCAATTCCAAAGCGAGCACACAACTAATTCAATCAATTCATGTTTCACGATAATTCCTATAATTCCAAGATTATATTATCACTCATCATGATCAAGCATATTATTAAAATAATAATCAATTAAATAACATATTTGAGATAGTACTTTTCCACGTCACAATAATCAACATTTAATTCCATAAAGACTCCTACTACCCGCATTTATTAATTATTTATTTATTTAATTAATTAAATTTCATGGGTCTTACATAACCCAACTCGTATTGGTCCTAAATGCTTCTAAGGCCCACAAATCCTTCCAAGGCCCAAATAAATGGCCCAAAGAAAACTATTTGCCTAGAATACAAAACTCAAAATTAAATCCTAATCTAATATTTAAAATTACAAAGTCTTGGGCTAGATCTTCACATCCTCCTTAGCCATATGAACTTTAACTTGGGCCTAACATTCTCATAGCAGGCCATGTTTTCTTGTATCCTCCTAGCCATAGCTTAAGTGGTAGGTCCCTTGGCTGGAGGTATCTCATCAGGTAGTAATGTAGGTCTTTAAGTGTTTGTAAATGGAGGCTTACTTGCAATTGCCTGATCCAACAACTTAACTTGTATGCTCTTGGGCTATATTAATTTCAGTGCTTGTGGCTCCCCTATTGCAATGTAAACATTTTGTTACTCTCGATCCTAATTAAGGTTTTAATTAAGGTATTTTTATTTAGAAATATTCTAAGATTTAAGTTTGTTGGTCAACAATAGACTTAAAATTTAAGTCTACCAATTCTTGGTCTATTCTAAAATAGACTTAAAAGTCCTAAAATAACAGACTTAAAAAGCCTGTTTTGTGGTAATGACATCTTCCTCAATACCGGTATGATCATGTGCTCTTGTGATAAATTACAATAATCGTAGTTGGAAACCACAACCACTAAAATAGATGGGTGAGATAACATAACAAAGTAAAACCTTAATTTTGAAAATAAACTCATTCAACCTTTAAATCATGACACAAAGAAATAAATAACTTTTCATAACAAAACCTAATAACACCTTTGCTCATAGAGTTCTTAGTCCAAAGACATTCATCCTCTGGGTTCGACACTTTAAGAACCCTTTCCTCCATCGAGGTACCAACCAAGAGGGATCTTCTCAAGGCACCCAATCTGGATAGAGCTTAAAGCATCATCATATTCACCACTCTTAGCTAGAGTCCACACATACAAAAATCAAAACAATTTAAAATTTCAACTTTAAAATAATAATTTAAATATAAAAAATTTCAACACTTTCACCACCAAAAACACATTTTGATCATCAAATAACAACAATATAAAAAACTAAAAAGAAATCACAATCTAGCTAACTTCACCACACACATACAAGCAAGAAAGTTAGCTCCCCTCACAACTTAAGATACTCCCACACCTTTATTCTCATAAAACTCATAAAATGATGAAAATATCATATTCCCGAATTAATCATAAATTTCTTAAAATCTCAACATATTTCAAATAAATATTATTTTAAACTTTAAAAGATAATAATCAAACAAAAAATAACCATAGTTTAGCTTAACTCATCATACACACACATAAAAACAAAGACAAGAAAGAAAACAAGAATGTTTGCTCCTATTTACCTCTTACTTTTCACTTCTTCCCCTTCAAAACTCAACCTTTAAAACCTTCTCCTTTCTTCCTTAACATGCCATCGTTTCAATTAAAATTTCCCCCCTAAATGATGACTCCATTACTCACCATGAAGCAATATAGGATGACTAGAAGGGAGGCCTCTAACCTTATTTTTCTTTATTTTTTTTTTCATTATGTTGACTTTCCCTAAGTTGACTTATGTTGACCATAGTTGACTTGACTTAAGTTGACATGTTGACTCTTTTGTTTGTTTCTTTTGTAGGACAAGCTAGTAACAACTTGGAACTACTTGGAATGGAAGAGAGCATCACCGCTGGAATAAAATAAATGGGCACATATTTGGAGAGGCTTGGGAGGCAAGGTTGACCTTCTTTATCTAGGAGGTCAATGGCGCCACCTAGGAAGCTTAGAGGGCAAGCTATGATTCTCTCCAAGACACCACATTTTTTATCGAGTTTCGAGAATACTTGTTTTTCATTTTGTAGTTACACCCTTCTACTTTCTCTTTTTGCAAGGAGGCCCTTTCCCACATTTATAAAAGGGGCTCTCCTAGACTATTGTAAGCGTTGAATATTTTTGGGTGAAAACACTATATTTAAGCACCTTTTACGAGTTCTCCCCTCGAGACTGTCTTCTTCCTCTTGCCCTATCTTGGAATTATTTCTCAGGTGACGGTATACACTACTAATCTTTGGTTAGTGAGCTTTAATGCCCCCTAAGTTACGTGCCTCACCATTGAGTTCCCCTCCTTCCCTTCTATCTTCCAATTTTTATCACTTTTCTTCTCTTTTGTTACTTTTATTTTCATTATTATGTGCATACTTGTTGATTGGCCCACGAAGGGTTCAACTTTTTAACAGGTATACTGGGTCAGTTGTAGTGCAACAAGGTTGTATCCACAGGGAGGAAGTGATAACTAGATCAATAATCTATAGTTTGACTCAAAGTTTGGCAATGGAATAGTATATGAGATTTGGTTTCTATATTGTTAAAGATAAATAAGCCTATATTTAAGAAAGATGATGTTGATGAAAATGTTGGTATTGTACTTGGCCTCTTAACTCTAGTATACTACCCTTAATTATTTATATATCATGTTCTTTATTTCTAGTGTTCATGGAAGTACGCTTAACTTGTTGATCAAACCACATGTATGTGAGAGTGAACCTAAGGGTGTCAGACGTAGGATTTCCGAATCTAGGTGGAGGAACTAATGAAGCTCCATGGTGGAATTTGATGGTTGATTAAATCTTCCTTTAAGCAAAATGGATGAAGCACCGAAGGTTGGTGAAGTAGTGGCCGCGAAAGTGGTTTGGTGAAGGTTCCTAAGAGGTTAGGCCAACTTAGGGAGGAGGGATAGAGGAGACATCTAGGTGAATGCTATAGCAATTTGGACTCTAAAAAATGCAAGTCATGGAGTGATCTCAACACGTATTTGCATTAACAATTCAAGAGTAACCTCACAAAGAGTGTGAAGTCTCTCATTTATAGTAGAGAGCATCTCCTAAAATGAAAAACTAAATGCAAGACTAAATGAAATGCAAATGCAAGGTGGCCATGTGAAGCACATGTGTCTAAATCTAAATCTATATCTAAGATCCACAAAAAGTGCATCACATGCCATGTGGTATGTCACACTTTCCTCATTTAACACATGTGCTAAATGTGCAACTTATGGCTAAGTCTAGATGCAAACATGGTCTAGACTTTTGTAATTGGGTTTGAATGAACTCAATTGCAAAAGCTAGATTAATTATGACCCAAAAATACTTCTAGTAATTTTATAATTTATTTTTAATGCACGGCCTAGACAATGGGCCCAAAAATAAAGTCTAATCTTATGTCTTGACATGTCTCTTGTTATTGGGCCTTTGATTGGACTTGGGCATTAAGGTGCATGTGGGCCATGGAATGGGTTTTGACATTGGCCCAAGTTATAAGCCTTGTTAGGATCACATCAGGAACCCTTACTTTAAGAACAAGACTATTTACACCAACTTATCCCGCATATCCATGTCTGGTATATGCCAAGGAACAGGAGACTTGATTGGATCTAAACAGTAGACCAGATGTCTCTGCATCTAGTACTAATGAGATGGGATGATTGGCCAAATCACCATGGAGTGAAACGCAAATCAAGTAACCAACATGTAAAACAAGAACACAATAATAGATAACAAGATGCAATACAAAGAGAGTTTAGAAGTTACATTCAATCCCAAGTATGAGGGAATTAACCACTTATGATCATGAATACAAGATGAACATGGAGAAGCATCCTTACTTCTATAGCTTTTACAAGTATTTACTACAAACTACACTATATAAGTGTTTCTCTCTCTAGACTATACTATAGAACTACACTAGAATCAGCGTTCAAATCAGCATGAAAATAACAGGGGTCATGCCCTGTATTTATAGAATTTCACGTGCTGCTTTAACTTTCAAATCTTGAAGTTTAGCCATGGAGGTTTCCTTCCAAATTGGGTTTTCTTCCTAAGCTTGCATGTATCTTTTGCAGTGTAGCGATGGAGGTTTCCTATTCATGCCCATCTTCAAATCTAGAGCTTCATGTTTCTTTGCAGTGAAGTTTTAATAAAATGTGGCTTAAGTGCCAAATTTTACTACTCAACCACATGCTTAAAATTTAACTTTCCCAGTTCATAATTTTATAATTTACTTTCGGAGCTCAACACCAACTTTATAATTTACTTCATTTTTCTTGCAAAACAACATAAAATGTATTAATTTCACTTTTTATATTTTATCACTACCTTATTCTGTAATTATGTAAAATTAAGACAATTCCAATGATTTTTACATTGATTTAGTGTAAGATAAGTGTCTAAATGATATGCAATTTAACTAATAATTGACACTTATCAATACTTGATTCCATTTGTTTTATTATTTTTGGTTTCCATTAATTGAAATTCTCTTCTTCCTTTTGAGCGTTGAAAGTGAATCTCCACATCTAGATAATCTTTGTTGTCTTAATGTCTAGTGGGGATCTTCCTTATGCTTGCTTAATCAACACCACACCATATATTGCTTATTCTAAAATGGATCCTTATCATTAGGTATCTGGATCATAGGTTATATTAGTATGTGGTGTTTTTTTGTGTTAATGTTTGTTCCTCTTTTGTTCCTCTATTTGGTGGATCTCTTGGTCATCTCTTGGACCTAGTCTTCTTTGGTATGCATGATTGATTGGTCTTTTGTAAATTCATCATTAAATACTTTCTATAGGACTAATTTCAAGCTTTGTTTATGTTTGTCTTTTGAAAGTTTTGTCACATGATTTTCTTTCCCTAGAGTTTAGCTTCCTTATTTTTTGTGCTTTTCTTGCTTTAGGTTTCTTAGTTTGGTCATTGAAGTTTTCTTTTTCTTAAATAGTGTGGTTGTTAGGACATTAATCCATTTGTGTTGCTAGTCTCTTAAGTTTGAGGACCTAAAGAAGTTTACACTCTTTTAGGAGACCTTGAGTGATACCTAGGCTTTTTTCATGTTTTAAGGAACACCAAACACTTTGAGAGATTGTTTTAGTGTTGTTTTAGTCTCAATTTTTACCTTTAACAAATCTTTTTTTTTTGTCTTGGCTTTGAGCCTTTGTATAAGCAATCATGAACTTGAATGAAATTGAGGTGGAAAGGGAATCACCAATGAACACATCAATGAATTAACTTAGGCTCATTCAACAAATGGATGTGTCTAGGAGAGAAAGCATAATTCAAATCCTAGAAGCTAAGCAAGAAAGTGAAGGATAACACAAGGAAACCATCCAAAGACTTGAAATAGAAAGGAACCAAAAAGAAGCTAGAGAGCAAGCTTGAGAACAAGCTAGGAGAAGACAAAGCCCCTTATCTAAGAAGTACCATGGTGTAAGGGGAAGAAGGCATCAACATGAACCGAAAGGAGGCACAATGCATCCTAAGGAGGCCACCACCATTGATCAAGATCCCTAAGTTCAAAGGAGACAATGATCCCGACATCTACTTAGAATGGGAGCAAAACATTGATCAAATTTTTAATGTACATCAAGTAGGAAGCAAGAACAAGTGGACTTAGTAGTGGTAGAATTTTAGAGATATGCCATCACTTGGTGACATCAAATGTGTATGAACAATTACTAAGAGCCACTTACAACTTCATGGATGGACATTAAAGGTTTAATGTGCAATATATTTGTACCCTCCTATTGTAGAAGGTAGACTCTTTTGAAGCTTCAAAAACTTCAACAAGGGTCTATGTGTGTGAATGAGTATGCTAAGTTGATGGACTCTTTACTCCTCAAAGTGGACTTACAATTTGAAGGTGAAGAATAAAAGGTAGTTAGAATTAAACCTTATTTTTTTTGTGAGAAGTAGCTTTGGCTTGAATGTGAAAGGGCAGAGAAAACCCTAGCAGGGGTAACCAAGAGGGGCTAAAAAACCACTAAGTAATTATCATTGAATAGAAATTAAACCCACCATTAAGCCCATTTTCAGTTTCAGCTCTTAAACCCATCATTAAGAAGTTTGGTGATTTTACTTTTGAGAGGAGAATGAAATTAGAGAAGGAGTGGTGAGTTTGGGTGCACAGGAGGCTGCCTTGGGAGAAGGCTTGAGGCAAAGCACTAATGAGCAAAGGGAGACTCTTTTCTTCCCAAATTTTAAGCAAGGAGTCCAGGTTAGGGGAACTGTCCTTGTGTGTGTAAATTAACTTATATGTGTTTTGATTCTAGGTCATTGCTCTTCTCAAATGAATTTTGTATGATATGAATTTCGTATTATATGTGTTGTGATCGAAAATTGGTTGGTTTGATGTTGTGTGCAAAGCCCTTTCATGCTTTATACGAGTAGGATGAGGGTTTTTGGAATTAAATGGGCCTTGATGATTAAATCTTGAGTTTTGGTAGTTCAAATGGATATAAAACATGTTTCTAAGTTTTTCTTGCCATTATTTTATGCTTGGTAATGATTAAGTTGTGTTTTGGTATGGTTTTGGTGGTTTGTGTGCAAGAACAGAGGCGAAACTCTACTATTTTCGCCCAAGCGAGTTACTCTCGCCTAAGCGAAAGTTGCAAAATTTGGTTCCTGGTTTTGGTTCGAGCATTTCACTCAGGCGATCACTGTTAGGGTTGAGTGAAAGGTTCTCTCGCTCAGGCGAGAATGGCTCGCCCAAGCGAGGTCGCGATGGGACCTGTGCGTGCTAAGTTCAAATCCTCGTCCAGGCGAGGGGTTATGGGTTTGAGTGAACGAGGGTCTCACTCAAGCGTGAATGTCTCTTTCCTAAAACCTTAGCCTTTAGCCCTAAGCCCTAAGCCTTTTTCATAATTTTTCAAGTTTCACTTGATTGCAATTTTGTTTTCTGCTTTGAGGCATTGAATGTTTAGGGTTTGTTCTACCTCCCTTTATGACTTCTTCTACTACTTCCACTTCCACTAATGTTGCATTTGATCCTTCTGTCTACACTAACTATGTTAATGTGCACTTATCCATTGACAAGTTAATTGGCCTTAATTTTGCCACATGGTCATCAAATGTAAGATTATGGCTTAAGAGTCAGAGGTATCTTGATTATCTTGCCCTGAAAGCACTTACTTTCACTTTTGCTGAAGATGACCGTTGCGACACAATTGATGCTCAATTATGTGTGGTTCTCAAAGGTACTCTTGATCCTTCGTTAAAGTGGATTTTTCGTTCCTATGAAACGTGTGCTCAAATTTGGGAGCATGCCAAGTTATTATACACCAATGATACTCAATCTCTCTATGGTGTCTATTCTCAATTTGCATATCTTATTGCCTCTAAACATTAAGACTCTATGATTGATTATATGGGCAAAATTCATGCTCTTTTTCATGAGTTTAATGAGTTATTGCCTTTTTTCCCCAATCTTGCCATAGAGATCGCACAACGATCAAAGTTCTTCATGCTAAGCGCATTACACAGACTTGTTGATAAATATCCACATATTCGTGATCAAATTTTGGGTTCCTCCATTGTCTCCACCTTGACTTCGATCTGCTTTACTCTTTTACGTGTACCTAAAAAACCTAACACTGATACACCTACTTTTGTTGATAATTCTTTTGCATTGACATCTCACCATGATGACCAGATTCATCCTCATAAGCAAGGAAATGGGCGTCCTAAGTGTGAACCTTGTGACAAGCTATGTCACAAGATTGATAAGTGTTATACATTACATGAGTACGAACATTGTGACAAGCCAGGTCACAAGATTGACAAGTGTTATGCATTACATGGTCATCCTCCTCGATCTACTACAGTTGTTTAAATCGATCTTTTCGCACCTTCGTCTGCTAGGGATCCTCCTTCTCCTGTTTCATCCCATACACCTGCTATGTTAAACAAGTTTCTCAAATGGTATAAGGATCAACAGTCTTCTAGTTCCATTAAGTTTGTCGTACACACAGGTACATCTTTTTTGCTGGTCTAACGCAATCTTTTTCTCCTAGTCCTTGGGTTTTTTATTCAAGAGCCACTGATCATATTACTGGTAACAAATCTTTGTTGTCTTCTTTATCCTCTCCTAGTCTTTTACCTTCTATTACACTGGTTGATGGCTCTATAGTATCATCTCATGGTGTTGGCACTATTAAACTTTTCCTTTATTTAACTATTGATAATATTCTTTATGTCCCTATGTCTCCTTTTAACATGTTGCCCATCACTCGTCTAACTTGTTCGCTTGATTGTGTTATTTCTTTTACCAACAATTCTGTGTGTTTATAGGATCGAAGTTCGAAACAGGTGATTGACACAGGATGTGAGTCTCATGGTCTTTATCATCTTCGTCCCTCTACACATGTTGGTGTAATTATGGAGTCTCTCTCTCTTTCTCTCTTCTTCATGCTCAATTAGGTCATCCAAGCCTTGCCAAGTTACAACAGCTTGTCCCTTCCTTGTCGAAGTTTTCTCGTTTGGTGTGTGAGTCGTGTCAATTAGGCTAGCATAGTCGTACTTCCTTTCCTCGTAGTGTCACACATGGTGTTTCTCCCCCTTTTACCATGGTTCACTCTGACATTGGGGGACCTAGTCGTGTTAAGTCTACTTTAGGTTTTCAATACTTTGTTACTTTCATTGATGATTATTTCAGATGTACTTGGTTATTTTTGATGAAAAATTGTTCTGAATTATTTCATATCTTTCAATCTTTTTTTAATGAAATTAAAACTCAATTCAGTGTTTCTATTAGAGTTTTGCGCAGTGATAATGGTTGTGAATATCTTTCTCATTCTTTTAAACAATATATGGCTTCTTACGGTATTCTACAACAAACTTCTTGTGCTTATATACCTCAACAAAATAATGTAGCTCAACGTAAAAATAGACATCTTATTGAAACAACTTGCACTCTTTTAACTCATGGAGAGGTTCCTCAACATTTTTGGGGTGATGCTATTCTTACTACATGTTATCTCATTAATTGCATGCCTTCTTCGGTTTTAGATAATAACATACCTAATTCCATTTTATTCCTTCATGAACCTCTTCATCCCTTACCTCTAAGAGTTTTTGGGTCTACGAGTTTTGTTCATAATTTCAGTCCTGATCTTGAAAAGCTTTCTCTGAGATCACATAAGTGTGTTTTCTTAGGGTTTACAAGATCACAAAATTTATACAAATGTTTTTCTCCTTCTCTTAACCGTTATTTTGTGCCTCCAGATGTCACCTTTGATGAGTTCTCCTTTTTTTAAGAGTCAATCTTCACCTTTGTCTCCATCCAATCTTGTCAACACTCCTATTACATTTAATGTTCCTATTATTTGTGACCCTCTTACTGTGTCTTCTTCATAATCAGTTATTATTCTCTAGTCAGCTTCTTCTCCATCGTCCTTTTAGGTTTATAGTCACTGAAACTGATCACAACCACCACCATGTGACTCCAATCAAGTGTCGACTACTTTGTCTCCTCTGACTCTAACACCTGAATTTGACCTTCCTATTATCCTCCGAAAAGGTATGTGTTCTACACATAATCCCTCTCCCCATCCTAGTTGGCGTCAGGCCATGATAGATTAACTAATTGCTATTCATAATAGTGGAACTTAGGAACTGGTCCCACTATTTTTTGGGAAATCTGATCTTGGTTACATATTAGTGTTTGGTATGAAAGTTGGCCTAGTGGTACTATTGATCGCCTCAAAGCTCATCTTGTGGCCAAAGGTTATACTCAAATTTTTTGGTTGGATTATGGAGATACCTTTTCCCCCGAGACAAAGATGGCTTCTGTTCATTTATTATCGCCATGGCTGCTCTTCAACATTGGCCTCTCTATCAACTGGATGTTAAAAATGTTTTCCTCAATGGTGATTTGCAAGAAGAAATCTATATGGAGCAACCTCTTCGCAAATCCCTATATGGCCTAAAATAGTCTCCTAGTGTCTGGTTTGGAATGTTTAGCAATGTTGTTCAACAATTTAGTATGACTCGGTGTGAAGCATATCATTTAGTCTTTTATAAACACCCGAGTGTTGGATGTGTTTACTTGATAGTATATGTTGATGACATCGTTCTTACATGTAGTGACATCCATGGTATCTCTTAGTTGAAACAACATCTCTGTCAGCATTTTCAAACCAAATATCTTGGCAAACTCAGATATTTCTTGGGTATTGAGGTGGCACAAATCAACGTTATATTTTAGAGGAAGTATACCATGGCTATTTTGGAGGAAACTAGGCTGATGAGTTCAAAGTCTATTGATACACCTATGGATCTCAATACTAAACTTCTACCAAATCAGGGGGAGCCTATATATGATTCTAAGCAATATAGAAGATTGGTTGGGAAATTGAATTACCTTACTGTTACTTATCTTGACATTTTCTTTGTAGTCAGTGTGGTAAGCCAACTTCTTAATTCTAAGTGTGAAGATCATTGGAATGCAGTCATTCGTATCTTGAAGTATATTAAAGGATCTCCTAGAAAAGGATTGTTATATGGTTCTAATAACCATACAAGAGTTGTTTGTTATTCAGATGTTGATTGGGTAGGACCTCCTTCTGATAGATAATCTACATCTGGGTATTGTGTCTCCATTGGTGGTAACTTGATCTCGTTGAAAAGTAAGAAACAAAGTGTTGTGGCAAGATCCAATGCATAAGCAGAATATAGAGCTACGGCCTCAGCTGCCTATGAACTTGTTTGGCTCAAGCAATTGCCAAATTACAATTTGGAGATGTCACTCAAATCACACTTGTGTGTGACAATTAGGTTGCTCTTCATATTATCTCTAATCTTATCTTTCATGAGAGGACCAAACATATTGAGATTGAATGTCATTTCATTTTGGAAAACATTATGTCTGTGGTGGTGTTGTTTGACTTAGGAGCCACACATTCATTAGTATCCAATGAATGTGTGAGGAGGTTCGGACTTGTGATTCGAGAGCTAGGGTAGGATTTGATCGTCGCGACTCCAGAATCTGGGCAGGTATCCACCAACTCGGTTTGTGTGGGATATCCTATAGAAGTGACACGCTGCAGGTTCAAGGTGAATCTCATATGCTTGCCGATGGAGGGTCTGGATGTAATTCTAGGGATGGACTAGCTGTCTAGCAACCATATTGTTATCGATTGCGAACGACACAAAGTAGTGTTTCCAGATGCAGAAGGATTGGAGATGATATCGTCTAACCAGGCGATGAAGTAGATAGAAGCTAGAGCTACTTGCTTTATGGTAGTGGCTTAAGGAGAAAATAAGAGTGCAACTGAACAAATCAGAAGCATACCAGTGGTGGAAGAGTATGCTGATGTGTTGCCAGACGAAATTCCTAAACTACAGCCAAGCAGGGATGTGGATTTCACCATTGATCTCATCCCTTGAGCTGGCCGGGTATCGATGGCACCGTACAGGATGGCGCCGATAGAGTTAGCCGAGCTGAAGAAGTAAAATTGAGGATCTGCTCGAGAACAAATTCATCTGACTGAATGCATCACCCTGGAGAGCACTTGTGCCTTTGGTGAAGAAGAAGGATGACAGTTCCAAATTGTGTGTTGACTACCATCAGTTGCACAAATTGGCCATCAAGAACAAGTATACACTGCCAAGGATTGATGACTTGTTGGATCAGTTGAGAGGAGCGGCGGTGTTCTCTAAGATTGACTTGAGGTATGAATATCATCAAATCTTAGCCAAGCTAGAGGATGTGTAGAAGATCGCCTTCACGTCACGTTATGGACACTATGTGTCGAGACAGTTGAAAGTGCATGAGAAAAATTATCCGACGCATGACCTGGAGCTAGCTGTAGTGGTATTTGTCCTCAAGACTTGGAGGAAATAGGGATGTCAAAAATATCCGTACATGTGGGTATTTGTGGATAAAACCCACAATGAGTAGAAAATAGATATTAAAAATGGATACCCGCTACCCGCGGGTAGGGTATTTTTGATACCCGCATGTTAACGGGTCGGGTACGGGTATCATAGTATCCGTACTCGTGGATACCCGTACCCACTAAACTTTAATTCACAAAAATACCCTTATATATATATATTACTAAAAAAACATTTTGAGTCTTCATTCAGTAATGGTGGTCAGATTCTTACCCCACATCGCAATAAATTACTTCCAGATATTGTGGAGGCATTAATGTATCTACAAGACTGGTTATAGACCAACATGGAAGGTAATGAAATTAACACTTTTACTTATATATTTTATTGAAGTGATTGTTAGAAATTTTTAATGAACTTCTTATGTTTTCAGGGTCTTCTAGATTAAAATTGGACAACATGAAACTTTATACAATGTTGCAAGATGAAGACATTGATGAAGTTAGTAATTTATTTAATATTTCATTCAAAAATAAACTACAATATAAACTGTTAGTGACTTTTTATTTGTTTATTTTTCAAAAATTAATAAGAGAAAGTGGGCTTGTTGATCCAAACACTAATTAAAGAATTTATATTGTGTTGAACATCATTTTATATTTACTTTTATAATTATTTGGACTTGTATGAACTTGAGTTTATTTGAACTTTATTTCAAATTTTTGACAATGATGTATTTTATTTTATTTTTTATTTGAATTTATGGTTAAATATTTGATTTTTTAAATATTTTTGTAAATACCCGCGGGTACCCGTGGATACTCGCGGATATGAAAAAAAAAAGGTGGATACCCGCATAACGAATACCCGACGGATATGGGTACGGGTACATGATGAATATTTATCCAATGGGTAAGGTACGGGGGAGCTACTACTCGTACCCTACCCGCCCCGTTGACATCCCTAGGAGGCACTATTTGTATGGTTCGTAGTTCCAGGTATTCAGCGATCACAAGAGCTTAAAATACTTGTTTGATCAGAAAGAGTTGAATATGAGATAGAGGCATTGGATGGAATATTTGAAGGATTGTGACTTTGAGCTTCTATACCACCCTAGTAAGGCCAATGTCGTTGCAGACGCCTTGAGTAGAAAGAGAGTTCATATGTCTACTATGATGATGAAGGAACTGGAGTTGAATGAAAAGCTGCAAGATATGAACTTGGGACTACACACGGGTGGAGGTCATATAAGGTGTAACATTTTGAGAATCACCAATGAGTTCATATTGCATTAGTTCATTGGATGGTTGGGTACTGATAAGGGAAAGGACTTTAGGATGGGCAAAGAAGGGCATAAGAGTCGTCTTAGCATACACCCAGGTATGACTAAGATGTATAAAGATCTGAAAGCGACCTTTTGGTGGACTGGTATGAAGACAAACGTGACAAACCATGTAGCATCTTGTTTGGTGTGCCAAAAGGAAAAGATTGAAAATCAAAGGCTAGGGGTACATTAGAGTTGTTGGATATTTCTCAGTGGAAATGGGAAAACATTTCCATGGACTTTGTGACACACCTGCCTTGGTAGTGTGAGGGCATGACTCAATCTGTGTCATAGTAGACCGACTGACGAAATGTGCTCACTTTCTACCAATCAATCAGAAGATGTCCATGGACAAACTAGCAGAGTTGTACGTTAGAGAGGTGGTCAGGTTGCATGAAGTATCAGCGAGTATTGTGTCAGATCGGGATCTGAGGTTCACATCGAGGTTCTGGCAATCACTACAAGCAACACTGGGTACTCAGTTGAGAATGAGCTCGACCTATCATCCTTAGACATATGGTCAGTCTGAGAGAACCATTCAGTCACTAGAGAGTCTACTGAGAACCTGTGTGCTGGATCACTTGGGGACTTGGAGTGATATGCTTCCTTTGGTTGAGTTCACGTACAACAACAGTTATCACTCCAGCATCGAGATGGCACAATACGAGGCATTGTATGGCAGAAGAAATAAGACACCATTATGTTGGCAGTAGGATGGAAAGTCAATAGTACTCGATCCAGAATTTTTGCAGTAAACCATTGAGAAGGTGATACATGATCAAATGCGAGCAACTCACAGCAAACAGAAGTCTTATACAAATAAGAGTAGGAGGCTGCTTGAGTTTGAGGCAGGTGACCATGTATTTCTCAAGGTCACGCCAACAACTAGTATTGGGAGCGCGCTCAAGTCAAGAAAGCTGATTCCTAGATTCATCGAGCCGTACCAGATCACGAGAAGGATTGGATTGGCAGCTTACGAGGTTGCTTCGCCACCTCACCTGGCAAACTTGCACATTGTCTTCCATGTATCACAGCTAAGGAAGTGATGAAGGATTGACCCCAACCAAGGATGGAGGCACATGCTTAAGAAGAGTAAGCATGTTTAGAAAGGAAGTTCATTAATCCTTCGTCCCTTTCATTTGTGTTTGTTATTTTTGATTCCCTAAGTTGACTTAGTTGAATCAACTTTAGTTGACTTGTTGACCTTTGACTAGGTTTGACTTGTTGACTATAGTTGACTTGACTTAAGCCAACATGCTAATCTATGTTTATTTGCTTTGTAGGTTAATTAGGAGTAAGAAAGCAATGCTAGGTGGCGCATGGTGATTGGGGAGCATAAATGATGTGGATGAGAGAGTAAAGCAAATGCATAAAGCATAAAGTAAAAGGCATAAAACAAGTGTACCTATGTACCTTTGGTCTCCTTTGTTTTTAGCACACTTTGGCCACTTTTTAGAGACATATGAGACACATTCTTGGTCTCCTTTTGTGCTA
>Ga0209589_1003923_pt1 | contig 25869 bp, 9 predicted proteins | sample CowpeawhiteBW_FD_187525 | JGI IMG/M metagenome (GOLD analysis project Ga0209589, IMG submission 187525) | Root nodule microbial communities of legume samples collected from California USA - Cow pea white BW (SPAdes) (version 2) | ecosystem: Host-associated > Plants > Roots > Nodule | place: USA...
ATTATTAAAATTTTAAAAATATATATTAACATTTGTAAAATTTACATTTAAATTTAAAATATTTAATATTTTTATTGCATTTTAGATATTAAAATCTAAAATATTTTATATGTAAATGTTAATTTTATAAATATTAGTTTATTTTTCTAAAATATTTTGAATATTTAAAATATTTTTATATATCAATTTTAAAAATATTTTAGAATATAAATATTAGAAAACAAATTAATAATTATATTCTTATAATATTTTAAATAATTATATTCTATTTAGAAATTAAATATAAGAATTTATTCAATTTATAATTGAATTTAAAAAATAATAATTTTAAAGGTCAATTTTTGAAAAGATATTAATATAATTTGTATAAAAGATATTAAATTTAGTGTCAATTTGAAAAGGACAAAATTGATTTATTTTAATAAAAATTGGGACTAAATTGAACAAAAATAACGAATATAGAGACTAAATTGAACAAAACAAATAATACTACCACAAACTGACACGTGGCACAATTGTGACTTGACACGTGAACCATTTTTTTGAAATTAAAAAAATTAAAAAAAAATTTTAAAAATTTTAAAAAAAATTTAAAAAAAATTTAAAAAAAAATCAAAAAAACCAGGAGCTGACACATGGCATGTACTGTTCAAAAACGTTAACTATTTAAATACCATTAGTGAAAAGGACCAAATCGACCACAATTTGACGAAAATGAGGACCTAATTGAATATAAAATAAAAATAAGGACCAAATTGAATAAAATCAACAAAAATAGGGACCAAATGTATATTTAAGCCAATATTTATCATAAAACAACGAGTTTTAGTCACAGACCGAGGTTATGAGCATTTGGACCGAGGTGGCCGAGGTGACGAGCAAATATCCCTGGATTTTAGGAATAACCACCCCATGCGAGATTCAGGAGAGAATAGTGGAGAAGTGGGTAGGTTGGTTAGCTAAAGATCTGGTTGTAAGATGACGATTTTAAGGCTAAAAGACCCTATATATACATGGGGGATTAAGAAAAAGGAGGAAGGATTATGGACGGTAGTTAATTATCATAGTTCGGGTTTGGTCCTTAATTCTAGACCGGAACAGTTAGGATGTATAAATTATAAATTGTAATTTTTAATTTTAATAGGTAATGGATTCTTGCGGGTACGGGTGGTAAGAAAAAGAAGAATCGAGAGTTTCGCATAAGTCATATCTAGAGAATGGAGAGTAAACAATTACTTGTAATTGTAGAAAATTTAAACAATATTGAATATTGTGTTGTCATTCATTAAGAATGTTATTTTGCAAGGATATCAAGTTTCTACCATAACAATATATATTAAAGAGGTGGACAAGACATGCGGAAAGTGATACAATGATTAACCACAGTGGAAAGTCAATTAATGTTGATAACTCAAAACACTTTAAACAACTATGTTCAAGACTTTTAATATTAGCTCATGATGTATTAGACTATCCATAATCATGAAACGTGATGTATTAGACTATCCATAATCATGAAACGTGATTTATGAAAGGGTGTTAGAATCCGAGAAGAAAGTGGTTGTGATTCGATTGAACCATCAATCACATGGTACTCATCTTACCACCATTCAGGAAATGGTTGAAACTTTAACATCCAAAGGTATTAACTTTAAAAAAAATAAGGTAAAAAAATAGAAATAATAGACATTTAAAGAGTTTGATGAATTAAAAAAATGAAACCTTCGTTACTTTAGTTGAGTCAAGATTTATTGGGGTCATCAACTTTAGTCTCATTGAAATCATATTTAATATTTGTTTTGTCTCAACCATATCAAATGAGGTTCATAAACATGCTTAGTATTTACATTTTTTTTTTAAATGTAACAATGACATACAACAAAATATTTATTAAAATTACTGACATACATCTTATATTATTTTATTTCAAGATGGATGCAAGATTACATCAAATAAATAATTAAAATTTAGTTAGGCTAGTTTAGATATTGTATCATTCTAAAATTTCAATGAATTTTTATTATAGAGACAACTAATGATTAATTTTTGTATGATTGAACTAAGTTAACTTTTTTTTAATTATGAAATTTGATATGTTTGTATGATATTTTTAGAACTCTATTGTATAAATAAGAATAAAAAAAATTCATTTCATTGACAATTTTTTATTAAACCAATTAAATTAAATTGTACATTATTACAGTACAAACCTTTCGATACCATTAACAAAATAAACTAGATATTAGAGAACGAAACTCTGCTTTAAATGTAATTCTATGATGGTTTATTTACAATATATACACACATGGTCAAAAGTCAAAAAACAATATTTTGATAGCTATTCTTCAATCAAATTCTTGTAAAGCTTTGATAACAAAAAAACCGATAGTAATTATCCAAATTATCAATCCCAAGACAAACAAGCTAAAAAATAGTTGTTGAGAAAAAGTTGAAAACATTCATGCAGAATAATATAGCTATTGATAATCTCTGAAAGTACATGTAATAAACGAATTTGAGATTGTATGTAATAATAAATAAACAAAAATTAACACAATTTGATAAATTTTCTTAACTAGAATATCAAACATAACTTAATCAACCTATTACATTAGTATCTTCATATTAATAGTAAAAACATTTGAACCATTCATTGTACATAGCCACACTCATGAACAACAAGCACACATAGCTTGAAAAATTACATTGTTCAAATACATCCTAAAAGGAAAGAAAAAATTAAAAGGAAATAACCAACAAAATTCAACATTCATTGTCAAACTGAACTCCTACCTAGTACACTAGCTAATAAACATAAAATGACACAGTTAAACAAATTTTATTTCATGAGTAAATTTTTCATTTTTTAAATAAATCATATTATTATATAACTATAATTTTTATTTTTGAAAAGATGATTGAATGTTTATTAAAATTTTAAAAATATAAACGAAAAGAAATAATTTGTTTGTATAAAATTAAAAGTAAATTAGAAAGAAATTAAAGATAATAAAAAATAATAAACTAAATATATTATAAATTATCTATTAATTGAATAAATTAGAAATTTCTAAAATAAATTCGTATAATATTTCTTATCTTCTATTATTCAAATTAATTTATAAAAGTCAAATAAGTAGTTAATTAATTTAATGAATAATGCACTTCCTTAACCATAAAACATATATAATATATGGATAGCGGATGACGTGGATTGTAAAGTTCGAGTTCTTCGCCCCTTTGTTTGTCGGTTGTGTTTACCAACACGAAAACCTTTTCATTTGTTCCTCCCAAACAAACAAACCTTTGATTTCAGTTCTTCCTCAATTCAACTTCGACAAGAGGATTGTGCTGTTTTCTTCTACACACCCTTTTGATTTCTCTGATCAGTTCAAACAAACACAGGTATTTCATTTCTATCTATCTTTGTTTACTTCTCATTTCTAAATTGACTGTTCATGCTATCTCCTTCGTCACTCTTTACAATTTCCTCCTCTCCCTCTACTTCAATTTTTCTAGTTAACCTTGTTTCCTTGAATTGTTTAACCAGCAATTTCTTATACTCTCCATTGTTTTGCCTCGTAATATTCTCTCTGACGTAAGGGTTTAAATGTTTCCTAAAGTAAAGTAAAGTTCTTTTCAGATTGTATTCAGTTATGAAATTAATGTAACAATCTTATAATTTCCAAATTTGATTTCTCGTTAGTGTAATATTTTCAACTGATGGTATAATTCCTTCTCTATATATGGGTTATTGGCTCTTTGCATTGTAGTTGGCTGCTAAATGACACAAAGGTTGTATCTTACATAGGTTGAAAAAAAGTCTATGAATTATTGCTGTTCATCTGGTTCTGTTGCGCGTCTGTGCTAGCAGAATTCAATGGAATTCTATGATCATGGTTTAAGTTTTAAAACCCAATGAAATTTACTGACAATAATAAGTTTTTAGGTATACGCCCTTTTTACTGGGAGTTAGGGATAATCTTTCCTTAGAGACAAATTCTGTCTATATTGAGCAAAGCTTGTAAATTTTGGAATTGGGTTGAGTTTAAGAAGTATTCTCGTTAAGAGATGAAATTTAAACCTAACTCAATTTCATAAAACCAACTTGTAAGATGTGTTTTGTGATACAAGTCGATCTGTGAATTGACTTAACTTAAAGCCTACCTATTAACACTTATGCATGCAGCATTCTTGTTTCTCTTGCAATCATATTGGTAAAGAAAATTTTTCCATTTTAATTTCATTACTATCAAGAAGCTAATATTGTTATTACTGGGGAAGAAGCAGCACCTATTTATGGCCAGCGTTGGTGATATAAAGGAATCTGAATGGATAGATAGGATAATATCTGAAGGGGCCGTTCCACTTCTTGAGCCAGACAATTGTTCAAACGGTTGGGCTACACCTCCTGGTGATGTGTTCATGGTGAGAGGCCCTGAGTATTTTAAGACAAGGATTAAGGTTCCTGCTGGTGATTATCTGCTGAAGCCTCTTGGTTTTGATTGGATTAAAAGTTCTGTGAAAATTGGGGAGATATTAAACGATCCAAATAGTAGGGTAAGGAAGGTCATTGATAATGAGTTTCCAGGAGCTGAAAAGCCCTTTGTATGGGCCTTCAATGTTCAAGTCCCAAACAAAGATAACTATAGTGCCATTGCTTATTTTACAACCAAAGAGAGAGTTGTTGAGGATTCCCTAATGGAAAAATTTTTGAAGGGTGACAATGCATTCAGAAACTCAAGGCTAAAGCTGATTGCCAACATTGTAAAAGGTCCTTGGATTGTTAGAAAAGCTGTTGGAGAACAAGCTATTTGTGTGATTGGGCGTGCCCTTTCATGTAAATATTGCACAGGAGAGAATTTCATAGAAGTAGATATTGATATAGGGTCTTCCATGGTTGCAAGTGCAATAGTTCATTTGGCATTTGGTTATATCTCAACTTTGACCGTTGATTTGGCTTTTCTTATTGAGAGCCAAGATGAATCAGAGCTTCCTGAGAAAGTTCTAGGTGCTTTCAGATTTTCTGATCTTGACCCTGCTTCTGCTAGATCAGTTGAACCATCACCTGTTGTGAATTGTGACGAAGTACAAACATCTTTACCTACTAGATTGTGGAAGTCAATTGGACAGGGCTTTTCCCATATTCTTCATTCAGGTCCTCAAGAAGATGGTTCCTCTTCTGATTCACAACATGCAAAAATTGTACCAGATCACAAAGATAATCCAACTGATGCCAAAAACTGGTGAGTTTTATGCATTTGTGATTTGATAACGGTTGAAACTCTCGTATCGGTGTAAACTTTATTTCACAAGCTAATTTTATGAGATTGAGTTAAGTTTAAAGTCTACTTCTTACCATGATTCCATGATATAAAAGTCTATTTTGATAACACACATACTTTATAATATAAGATCACCATCGAAAGATTTTGTGTTAAATCTTGTATTTCTCAACTTCCTTAATTTAAAAACATACAAGCACTTATGTTTGGTTTGTCATTTTGGGTTTAATGTGAAATGATTTTGTCTGCAGATAGATTGGAGTGAAGGAATTGGAAGGGTGTGGAGTTCAATTTGAGATGATTATTCTTTTAGCCATTTTTTTATTATTCAGTTCATAGCATCTGTTGTATTACTTGATTCTTTCCTATGTGAGTATTATGTAATACTACAGAAACTTAGAAAACCTTAAGAGTGGCTACATTCTTTTAGCTGGACTGTTATGTATAGATTCACTATTTCGTTTACAGATTTGAGAAAAATAGAAAACCAAGAAACAAACCCCATAACTTTGAATTCAAAAATTAAAATCCTAAAATTACATATTTAATTAAATATTAAATAATAAATAATAAACATTTTTAATTTACGAAAACAAGTTATTGAATTATTGGTAAGCATTTGATATGTCGTTTAATTGTTATTCTAAAACAATAACAAATATTAAAAAAAAAATTAGGAGGGAATAACGAATATTAAAAAAGAAACAAATTTGAGGAGGGAATAACAAATATTAAAGAGGAAGTTTTTTCTTGTCTTTTTTTTTAATTTTTGCATAGGATTGCATAATGTTTATACATAGAGGTTTAGCTATCTTTAACTTGCGAGTAATTACTCTGTACCCTCGTGATGTTTCTCTTATCATCCATTGTGAAGACAGATATACATCCTCTATGTTTCTCCGTCGGATATCAACTATTTATAATTTTTTTAATTTTGACTAAGTTTCATCACTCCTATAATATAAAATTTTTCTAATTTTTTAGTTTTGACTAAATTTAGTCTTATGACTCCTATAAGATTCATATAAGATGCGTAAATTTGATTGGTAGGACTAAATTTACACATATTTTAAGTTAATGATCAGATTGGATCAAAATTTAAAAATTAATCAATTTTACCAATTAAAATATTAATATTTTTTTTACCACACAAACCAAAATCATTGAAACTAAAAATAGATTTAACAGAAATTATCAATAAATACTACAATATCACAACAAGGTGGGGGGAAATCTCAACCTACTACTAAAACAACATAAAGATGTCATTTTAACAAGCCATATGACATAACTTAAATGAAAAAACACTCTAAAAAAATTTATAAAAATATAATTAACTAATATTAATAAAAGCATTTAAATTAAGAAGCATAATATATAATTTTTCATGATAGATTTATTTTTTAAAAAGTATTATTAGTAATAAATTCAAATTATTAATAAAAAACTCACTTTTATAATATATCTATTAATATATTTACAATTTTATTTGTAAATTAATTTATTATTACTACATTTTTTATAATATTGTTAATCAATAAATAATTTGAATTAATAGTCAATAAAATTTTTTTTAAATTAATACTAATACATTATTAATTCATTATTTCTAATATAACATTAATTATGGCAACATCATTACTTATCTATTAAAAATTTAAGCTATTAACTGAAAATTTAACATTAACATTTATGATTTTTTAACATCAATTTAATTTAATAAATATTGTTGTTATTATTTTTGTTATAATAAATATAATTTTTATAATAGATTTATTTCTATAAAAGTATAATTAATAATAAATTCAAACTATTACTAAAAAAATTCATTTTTATAATATATCTGTTAATATATTTACAATTTTATTTGTAAATTAATTATTCTTCGTACGTTCTGTGTAATATTTGTAATCAATAATAAATTTAAATTAATAGTCAGTAACAATTTTATAAATTAATAATAATATATTATTTCTAATATAACATTAATTATAATAAATATATTACCTTTTTCTACATATTTAAGCTATTAAATGAAAATTTAACATTAACATTTATTATTTTTTAACATCAATTTAATTTAATAAATATTGTTATTATTATCATTTAAATGTTATTTAGACGGACAAAAATAGGTTATTAGTTAGATATAAAATAGTACAGATTTCTAAATTATATACATCATGTTACTTTAATAATTTATATAAATATTTAAAAAGTATGTTTCTAGAAGAAAAATATATATATATAAAAACCAAATGTGAATTTGGTTCTCGATAAATAGAATTTCAATCCATTCTTCTTCATCCAACTACCACATCGTCTCAAACAATTCAGATACTTGTGACCTGAATTTTGACTTGTTGCTGTAAATGGGTAGAGTTATACAAATAACGTGACATTGGTTTGGTGAAATTTTTTTGGGAAAAGTTTAGTTAGGTAATATTCAAATACACTTAATATAGTCCCAATGTCATTGGACCAAGAATAATTTAAATTTATTTTCTTTTTTATTTTTCCGAAGTGTCTTTTCAAAGGAAACCCAAAACTTTAAAATAAAATTAAAAAAAAAAAAACTTAAGATATTCTAATTTTATCAATTAGAAAGCTTAATATTCTGCATAAAATTTATAAATTAAGACGAATTTATAAATAATATATAAATATAGATAAATTTTATATTACAATTTGATTTTACAAAATTAAATTATACTTAACATTCACGTATTAATATATTAATATATGGAAAACAAAAAGATGGTGAAAACTGTAAAAGAAAAAAAAAATTAAAATATGTTTTTTTAAGTTACATATATTAAATATGCATGTAAGTAAACCTTTTAATTTACCCAGTACTGTCATTTAATGACAATAACAAATTCCACACATTATTAAAATATGAGAATAAATTTTATACGAACTTTTCAATGAAAACAAATTCCAATCTTGCATTCAATAAATTCATCCTTAACCATATACATATATATATATATATATATATATATATATATATATATATATATATTTTTATTATATTTGTCATTTTTGTTGAGTGTAGTCAATTAATCACAGTTGGTAACGTTTGTATCACTCTTTTCCAAATTTCAACTATTTTGTTGCCATTTGGCAACAGTAGTAATGGTTTAGTTGCAGACTCCTTTTGCTTATTCAATGCACTACGCTGAATCAAATTCAAACCTTGAAAACATAATCAGAATCAGAAGAAGAAGAAATTAGTATCTAACTTTTGACCTTATCCGTTCTAGGAAGGAAAACCGCACTGCAACTTCGTGAATCTCATTGCCTTTCAACGGTAGTTAAAGATATCAACCAAAATTTACATTTCCAAAATAAATAACATGTCAATTTCAAGAACAATTTATACGCATCAAACTCTGAGCAGCATTTGCACATTAATCTTCTTCATCTTGGGTGTAACCAAGCCACCAACTTACACTAATTTCCAATACGGTTTAACCACTAAACCAAGTTTATCTTAAATATGTTACTAACTATATAAACCCTTTTGTTTCTACTAACCTTTTCTTCATATCCACACATGTGGTTCTCACTGTTTCTTCGTACTCTTGTAATGCGACACTCCAAGGTTCGTCCAAATGAAGGTTCTGATGAATCACATGTCGAACACAATCCACAGCTTGACCATGGAGGTTGGTCAAGGCGTGGTCGTGAATTTTGTGAGGCGAGAAGAGCGTTTCTGAACAGTTACCATCTGAGTTTGGAGAGGAACAACAATGGAAGCTTCAAGGAAAAGTTGAAGAAATCGGTGAAGGAGGTTAATGAAGCAGCCATGGGAGTTGTTTTGAGCATGCATCGTAGGGTGGTGTCTAAGAAACGAGTTAAAATAAGGGTTTTTAGGATCAGAATGAGTTCACACTCTTTGGCTCTTGTTACTGTTAGATGTTTCATTCCATGGGTCAACAAAAATGAGATTGTGTGAAGATCTTGTTTGTAATGTTGCTTAATTAGAAATTATACTTCATCTCAATAATATACATATATTATCCTTCGATGTAAATTTTTACTACAAGGATTTTATTTTCTAATTAAAGAATAGTGTAAAGAAAATTTGTGTGTATTATTTGTGATATGTAATAAATAACCACTTACCTTTTATGTGGACGTTGGATAATGTATTACTACTTGTTGAAATTTTGCCAACAAGATCTGTTACATTGTATGTCCACTAAAATAAATCTTTCCAGAATTGTTGTACACTAGTTTAGCCATTCACTAATAGATATTTTTAGTTGATATGTTTGATCCATGAGTATGATTATTTAATTATTTGTTTTTCATTGGAATGAATATAAATATTATGATATTCGATTTGTAAATATAAGTTGTTTACTACTATCTCTAGTAACTATTAATAAATTTTAGGTATAATTATTGATTTGATCCTCAATTTTTTTTATTTTGTTTAATTTATTCATGAACTTTTGAGTTTGTTAACATCGTTTTTATAGTGGTGAAGTGTTATTGTGCAATAAATTAAACAACTAATCTTAATATCATACTGAATACACATGATAAAGGAAACATCAAAAGAAAGACTAAAATGATATTAACTACACTCAACAAACAAATCAACCTAATTAGCAACTTCACTCACATTTTTATTGCATAGTGACAACTCATCAGTGTACATACGACCTTAATTGAACTATAACAGGAAGTACTAAATTGAACAACTTTAAAAAATAAGGGTATCAAATTGCATCTTCCAAAACCTCAAAGACCAAAGAACATTCCAAAAATTCAGAAACTAAAATGAACCAACTCAAAAAATTGAGGGACTAATCAATTATTATACCTAAATTTTATTTTAATGATTGTTAAAAATTAAGTAATCAAAAACAATGTTATATATATATATATATATATATATATATATATATATATATATATATATATATATATATATATATATATATATTTGGACTAAGCTTATTTTTTAAAAATTTGTATTTTGGTGTAATTCATTTAAATTTATTTTTTATCAAAATTAAATTTATTCACTTTAATATTTTAATGTACAATTTTATTTTATTTGAAGTATACTTTAAAATTAAAAAATATATAAAAATATATGTGAATATTCAGAAATACCTACATGTATATTTTTTCAAATATGTCAGGTTTATTTTGTTAGACGGAATGATTAAGCACTAACTATATATTATCCAACCCGTTGTCATCTTGCACTACCATTCTATTCTGGATTATTTCAAGATATAAATTAAATTATTATCCTCTTAAAATTTCAAATTATTAATTATAAGATGCTTATTTTAAAATATTATATGTGGCGATGCTATGGCTGATTTTGATACCAATTCATTCCATCCAATTGGAAAAAGTCAATTTGTTGACTAAAATATCAAATGCACGAGGGTTGAACTTGAACGTTTAGTTTAATTAATCACACGTCTTCAAATATTTATAATTTCAGTTTTTTATTTTTACTTTTAATTGACTGATGTTCTTAATTTTCACTAAATTATTAATTTTTAATTTGTTTACATTAATTTTCATATTCATAGTAAATAAAAAAAGATGCATTTATCAAGACAATAGAATTACTTTAATAACATTATTTCAACAAATAACATTCATCATTATTAATCAGAAAATAATTTTTTATTATTAAATTTTGACAATTTTTTTTTATAATTTTAGATAGTATTTTTTAAATATTTTTTTATTTTTAATATTTTAAAATAGTTTAAAAAATGATAAATTAAATTATAAAAAAAAATTGTCAAAATTTAATAGTTAAATTATTATTTTCTTTATTAATTTTATTTGCAATGCGTGAACAAAAAAATTAAGCTACAGATATTTAATATTAGATCAGAGAGAGGAGAGTATCTGTTAATTCTGAAAAATTGAGACACACAATTATTCAAAAGAAGTAGTTGTATCAGATTTTCAAAAGATACATTGCAGCTGTTTTTAAGTGTCTTATTATTTTAGAGAAGATAGAATGAATATGAAGGAAATATAGTGTCCACTCAAAAATGAGTTGTACTTGTTGATGCATTCACAGCCACACACACCTTTGACAAGGTAACCCCACTGATCCCTGTTGGTTTTATTGTTGTTGCAGAAACTGATATACAATGCAATGCAATGCAACATCCAACTCCTTATCTTCCTCACATGCTCTCAAATCTCATCCAGTCACTTCTTTTTCTGTCCTCAACCACATTAAATACTTGTTCTGTGCAGTACTTCAATAGTTAATTGTGTTCTTTTTTTGTTCTCATCTCCACAACTTGTCCTAATCTTTCTGCACCATGATTCTCCTTGTTTTGCCTCTGCAAAGTGTTGTCTGCTAAAGGGTTCTGAGTATTTCTTTGTGTGACAATTAAGGGAGAAGAACTGACATGAAAATTCAGTGTGATGTGTGTGAGAGGGCTCCTGCAACAGTGATTTGTTGCGCAGATGAGGCAGCTTTGTGTGCCAAATGTGATGTTGAAGTTCATGCTGCAAACAAGCTTGCAAGCAAGCACCAAAGGCTTCTCCTTCAATGTCTATCGAACAAGCTTCCCAGATGTGACATTTGCCAGGTAAGAACATCATATTTCTGTGTCTATATAGTTTTTAGGATTCCTTAAATAATTCGATGAGCTATTTCTATGCTGATCTTGTTCGGTTTTTTTACTAATGATGTTATACATGCCCCAGTTGAACCTATTAAACATTGGACAAATCTTGTTTTATTTCTTGAAGACATGTTAAGAGTTGATTAAACTTTCTGGTGGTGTGTGTTGAGAATGTTACTTGCTATTTTCTATGTTCTTAGTAGATGCAGACACTTGTTTTAACTGATGGAACCTGGTTTAGGAGAGTTAACAGCTTTGGTGAAATGGGAATACAATTGTCTTATAGATCTGATGGATGTTGGAATGTAAAAACATGAAAAATCTTTGTTGCTCATTTTGTCTTGTTCTTTTTCTCTCCACCAATAGGACAAGCCAGCATTCATATTTTGTGTTGAAGACAGAGCACTCTTCTGTCAGGACTGTGATGAACCGATTCATTCAGCTGGAAGCCTCTCTGCAAACCACCAGCGGTTCCTAGCAACTGGTATCAGAGTGGCCTCAAGTTCTAATTGCACCAAAGACAATGAAAACAGTCACTTGGAGCCTCCCAATAGGAATGCACAACAAGTTCCCACCAAAGTTCCTTCTCAGCAAGTGCCTAGCTTCACATCCTCTTGGGCTGTTGATGACTTTTTGGAGTTAACAGGCTTTGAATCACCTGAGAAAGTAAGAGGCAGCTTTGTTTCATAATGATTTAGTTGCATATGTATATATAATGAACTAACTCAACAAAGTATTATAGCTGAAATAAGTTAGTAGCATTACATGTACATGTTTCGTTTGTTGTCCCTTTGAATTGCCACATAGAATAATAACATGGTTGTAGCCAATCATCATGGTACATGTGAAAATTTTGGTTTATGCTGAGACACCCCAGAAAATAGAAAATTCTTTAGCTAGGTGATTGCTTTTCTGGGATGTATCCCACCGTCACTGACAATCCTCTTAGCCTTATAGCCTGATGCAAGTGTCAGATCAATGCAGTTTGGTTTTCATTGATTTTTTCCTGATCAAGAGATTGATAAGGACAAGAATTACATTGAAAATTTTATCTTGAATTGTTTTCTTACTTATTTTGACACATGCACTCACTTAATCAAGCATTCAATTGTTTAGGAAAGATAGCCATATGTTTATACATAACATTGTACTAAACTCTGGTACTTGATTTTGTGATGTGCCTCTTCCCTTATATATATTTGTGACTCTGGTTTTATGACTGTGCTCAGAAGGAATCTCTACAATTTGGAGAGCTGGAATGGCTTACAGATGTGGGTATTTTTGGTGAACAATTTACTCAGGAAGCCTTGGCTGCAGCTGAAGTACCTCAGCTTCCGGTAACTAATAATAGCAGCAGTGTTGCCTCATACAGAACCTCCAAGTCCTACATGTCACACAAAAAACCAAGGATTGAAGTCCTAAATGATGATGATGATGATGATGATGAGTACTTTACTGTGCCTGATCTTGGATAAGAACACGGATTCCATTTAGGATGTTACATGCATGATTGGAAAGACTAATTATGGGGTCTTCTGTAAAATCTCTTTCAGTGAAATATCGACAGAGATTATTATTTTCTCAAAAATAAACTATTCCAACCAGACACGTTGATATGTTGTATATTCAATTATTCATACTTCTAAGGACAATGATTTTGGCGACATGTGTGGAGTTGATAAGTATTGTACTTTTGATGTTTTTCTGCTGGATAACATAGAATGAAATTTTCGTGTCTTTAGTCATTGTGCATGCTTTATACACTAGGGATTCTCCCACTGTCACATCTTCCTAATTGATCCCAATAATTTGAGTTCATTTTATTTGTATGCAAGAAATAAGGCTATTTAGTTTTGTTTCTTATTACTAGTTGATATAGTGTGTAGCTAATTAGTAAATATGTTTTTTTTTTTCTTGAATGGAATTGAACCTTATTATAAAGTTACTTTTTTAATTCTTTTATTTCCTATTCTTTTCTGTTACTGTTTCAAATATCATGCCCACTTGAACCTTATTATAATAAAATTACTTTTTTTTAAGCCAATGATAAATTGGATATATCATCACTACTATATTTAAAGTGTAATTTGGCAAAAACAACTTCCTTAAAAAAGCTAAAACTACAACAAAAACAAGACTACAAAATTCTCTGAAACAAGATTACAAGAGTTGTGTCCAAAGTTCAGTTGGTTCAGCTGCTTAATCTTTATGATATGTATCTAGGTAGACCAAGTTCTTGGCGTGGCTGAAGGTATTTATATCACTTAGAAAATAATACTTTGTACTGGGATGACCAAGTTCTTGCCTATCCCTCAAGGGTGTTATAAAAAAGCATTTGGAAATTCTTATCCACAAACAACATCAGAGCAAAACCAAATTTCTCTCATATGATGGAGAAAAGAACACCTACTAAAATCCTCTTTCCTCTGTATTCCATCTTAACCATAATTCTCTGTCTCGTGCCATCACAAACCAATTGCTCAACCCTCCAAGACGACACTCTTTCCCTTCTTGCAATAAAAAATGCAATTGATCCCAACTCAATCACCCCCTCTTCCTATCTCAGCACCTGGGACTTCTCAGTGGATCCATGTGAAAGCACTGGCTCACAATTCCTAGGAATATTGTGCTACTTGCCCCTTGATAACTCCTCTAGTAGAGTAACAGAAGTTGACCTCGATGCCATTGGCTATGAAGGATTTCTAACACCAGCATTAGGGAACCTCACACAGTTAACAGTCCTCAACCTCAACAACAACAAATTCCGTGGTCCATTACCAGAAACCATTGGCAAACTAAAGAAACTAACAAGACTCGCAATGTCACAGAACTTTTTCACTGGGGCAATTCCACAAACAATCACAGGGCTCAATAACGTTAGATACATAGATCTTTCAGGGAACAGGCTCTCAGGTCTAATCCCCACTGATATCACTGCTCTGAGAACCTTATCATACTTGAGTCTGTCAAACAATGAATTTGCTGGAAGAATTCCAAACCTCACAGGGTTGTGGCAACTCAACACATTAGACCTCAGTTTCAACCAGTTTTATGGGGATCTTCCAAACCTTCCAGTGAGTTTGAGAAACATGTATTTTCACCATAACATCCTTTCAGGGCACTTGACACCCCTCAAGGGACTCATACACTTGAAGTGGTTAGATGTGAGTGACAACAGACTCTCAGGTGCCATCAGTGGGAATGTTCTTTCTTTGAGAAACGTTGTTCACCTCAATGTTTCTTTCAACCGTTTCACAGCATTAGAGGTTATCAACTATTCTCTGCAAGAGCAAAGTCTTCAGGTGCTTGAGGCTCAAGGGAACCATCTGAAGGGTCATTTGCCAGTGAATTTGGTTAGCTTTGTGAACCTGACCTCGATCAATTTGGCTAACAATCAATTCTCTGGTTCAATTCCCTTGGAATATGGCACAAAAGTGAAGTCATCATGGAGAAGACTGCACTTAGATTACAACTTTCTAACGGGAAATCTTCCTCGGGAGTTTTCACATTCCACAAACGTTAAAGGTAGCCTTGCAAAGAACTGTCTAAAGTGCCCAACAAGTGTTGGTCTCTGCCAGGGGAGACAGAGACCATCTACAGAATGTGTCGGCCAACACAACGTATGACAAATGATGTCCAAACAAACACAATCAACCATAAGCAAGTGCAGTGGTTGTTTAGATCAACAATGTGCTCAGCGTAGAATTTGTATGCAAATAGGAAAATAAATTTTGCTGAACCATATTTGTTTGTTGTCAATACAAGATAAATAACTTTGCATTTTCAGTTATTCACTAAGATTGCAATGGAAAAATGGCTTGTGCCAGAGGTTTAGAACTAGTATAAGTTTTGGCTACTCTTCCTTCTCCATCCTTATAAGTTCATCTTATTAATTCATATAAAATTTATTCTCTTAACTAAAAAAATTAGAAAATAGCAAAGAAATGTTTTCATAAAATTGATGAATCTAAATACAATCAAGAAAATGTTATAAATACAATCCCAGGATTGTTAAAAAACCAGTATAAATGTGGGTGGGAGCATCATGGGCCTGGTACAGGCTAATGGGTATCATGTCTGGGCTGGCCCAAAATCTAAGTAGGCAATTGCTTCCTGTACCCCATAATTACTAACCGTACCCCTATAATGTCAGAAAAAAACGTATTTTACGTGTTCTGATAAATTCTTTGTAACATATTTCATGTAAGGAGGGTGTTGAAAAACTTGTTACAAAAGACATTATGTGCATTCTAAAAAGATTACTTCAAAAAAAATTTTACAAAAAACTTTTTCCAAAATGTATTTAATACATTCTCGAAATTCTATTTCCAAAATTTAAATCTGAAAATAATTATTTTGAAAATTTGTGAGGTACGGGAAGAAGGATATCAGAAAGTCGATACAGTAACTGTAGGAAGCAGCAACTGAACTGCACTGCAGCGATACAGAAGGGTATCAGAAAGAAGGATATTGAATTCAATTCGTAACCACAACTTAATGGAAGCTTCAGATTTGGACGAAGGGGTGAAGGTGTTGGATGCGTGTTTAACCAATATCAATTGGCGCCTCAAGCCTTCTTCCAAGCGTCGCTTACAATTGGGTTTTTTTCTCAGCTTCTCCGTCTCAATTTCCATGTTTCTTTCATCGTTGATTTTGATTCGTTTCACGGCGTGGCTGCAGATATGCTTGCTCTGATTACAAGAATGCGTGCGGTTGTAATGGTAGACTACGGCGGAATCATGCCTCAACTCCAACACCACCTCTCTTCTCTCCTTCAACTCGCACAAAGGGTGAATCATCTTCTCTCGTATTCTATTCTCCTTCTCTTATCTCTTGTTCGTTATCTCATCTTCAGTTCTTCTTCCAGGAATCCCTAATTTTCGAGCATATACGAATAATGGTTATACAAGACATGATTTACTTAATACACCTCACCGAACTAACGCACTTTCTCAATTCAACCTTCAATTCTCACCGACCGTTGCTCTTTGTCGACCTTCAATCGGAAAACCCTAAGGTCTTCCTACTTCCACCGATTTCACCAATTTCTCCCTCTCCTGCCTCTACGATTTTTCGTGCTTTCAGTTTCGTCAATCATTTTTACGTGTCTTCAGATGGTAACGAAAATTGAGGAAAGCCAGTTAGCAATGCAGCTTGTATCGATTCAGAGGTTGTTTTTGACGATATTCTGTCCCGAGAGAGCCACTGACCCCTCGCCGTCGCAAGATGACAAATGTACGGACGAAACCGATGCCACTTGTCGGAGTCAGAGCTTACCTTCTCGTTCTACTACTGACTGCATTGATCTCAGTGACTGCATGGACAACACTGACATCACTGTGCCGACCTTGAATGGGTAATTCTAATTCCCTTTCAACCTATGTATGTACATGTTCATTTTATCCAGTCGTTCATTTGATTTTTCTCCCTTATAGCACGTAGATTTGACTAACTCTGATTATAAGGATTATGCTTTAACCGGTCTCTGCAAATTTTCTAGTTACGCATTTTGTTTTGCTTTTTGGTGTATTGCTATCAGTGTGGTATGATTGCAAATTTGTGGGGGAGATAGGATTGATCAGTCTTGTTCCCGTTCTTCACGGAGGACTCTCTTAAAGTTAATTTCTTGTTGCGCACAACACTACTGATTATCCATCTATTTGCTGTGTCCTGTAAATAGTGCTCCATGCACATTGTAGAGTTTGTGGCATTATTAGCCTGGAATGTTTCGCAGCTTGCATGTTATCATAGGTTATAGCTCATACTTTTTTTGTGCTGAATGGGTAGTTCATTGTGTCAGATTCTTAGCCCTTCCAAGACTTTACAGATTTCAATCATCAGTTTTTACTGTGTCTTACCTGATTCTTTAAATTCAAGGAGTGGGATGATTCAAATTCAAGTAAACTTGTTGTCTACAGTCTACACTGGTATATTTACCCTGAATGCCAACTAAACTAGATAGTTAATATTGTCACCTGTTATGGATAACTGGAGACTAGATTAGTTAGTCTGTCACGGTAATACGATTGTCACCGAATTTGGTCTATTTTAGAAACCAGTATGAACTTAGGCTGTTTCAACAGTGGTTCAAAGAATGCCATAGCTATTTTCATCTTATTTCATATACGTGATGGGAGTATCTCATTTTATTGTATTTACTTGCTTCAGATGGCTTCTAGGATATCCAGTGGTCTATTTGTTTGGCAAAGAGCACATTGCAGATGCCATTTATAATCTTTCGACCAAGTATCTCCATATTTTTCAAGTGTTTGTCTGCAGGTTTGTTTTCCTAGTCATTTGTTCATGCCTTAGATTATGAAACTTCCTTTATATACTTGATGTAGAAACTGTGTTAAATTCCCCAGAATATATTTGTTTTGATTTTTTTTTATCCAAAAAACAGAGTATGATGAAGAATAAATAAGACCAAGAGGGGGGATGGGGGGTTTAGATAACATGGATAATGAAATAATTAGTTACCAAATATGTTGGATTAACTATTAAAATACATCGTTTTGAGATCTTGCAGGAATAGTACTCTCAAGAAAGGGACCCGAGCTGAAGAGCTGCTAAGGTAATTACTACATTTGGATTTGTGAATATCATTTAGTAAATTAGAAACTTTCGCAATCGAACTAGAGGTATTGCTTAAGTGACAAACTGAACTCCATATTGGTAGATTTTAGTTGTATTGTATGGATTTGAAACCCACCGAAAGCATATTGTGAACCGGGCCCAGCTAACACCCAAGCTGGAATCTGTCCCACATTCAAAAGGTGTGAGGAGGAGATCTGATTTTTACCCCAAAAAAAAAAAAATAACAATGATCTGGGGCATTTGTGTTAGATGGCTCTTGTCTACTTTAAGGTATACATGCTTTAGCTTGGAAGGAAAATGTAGAAAAAGTGACAATTGTATCGAGTATTCAATTCCCATGATTTTTAAGATGAGTTTTTGGTTTCATGTATGAAGCTGAGATGTAGAATAATCGTCTTTTTGCCAAATGGTTTTTACAATAAAAAGGTGGGGATGCATTATACGTTGCTATTTACACCATGGCTATTGGCCTTAGATTTGAAAACTAATATTGTCTTGCATCCCCCAACCCCCCAATATCAAGCAAAGAGCTTGTCACGGAGGAATGTGATACTGTTGCACAATATGCACACATTACTTTTCACTCTCTTTTTTAAGTATGCATCTGCCAGACCGTTGGCTTTAATTGGTGATCTTAAATTGCCACTCAACTCCACGGTATGGTCATAGCTCCTTCACAACCATAATATTTTGTTTTTTGTTGGACGAGTCTTAATCTCCTTCTTCATGGTCGCGTTGTTGTCTTCTGTTAGTAATGAATGGAATTGAAAGTCATACGAATGTTCTATGAAGTCAATCGGAAGATATCTGACACTTTAAGCACTTTGAAACAGTTTTTCAGTGCCTTATGATCTAAGCATGAGAGGGAGTAATGAAGAATGGGCAGAGGCTTTTCTGGCTCAAATGCAGGCTAAATGGGAAAGATGTGCAAGCGCTTGGAAGTCGTTAAAGATGGAGGTTAGTGAATGTAATCCTCAAGCTATCGTCCTATAAATGTCTCCTCTACCTGCCAGAAAAGGGTTTTGTAAAATCGTCCTATAAATGTCGTATAAAGGGTTTTGAAACATAAGTCCACGAAATTTTTGTTACAACATTTTCCGTTCGTGGACTCTAAATTCCTGTTAAAAGAACACGCCTTGTACCACCAAATCCTTGGTGATATAGTGAATAAATTGGCAAGTTTAAATTCCTTTTTATAGATTATTTAGTGGATGATTTTTGTGTGGGTTACTAATGCTTTTGAACATAGCAAAGACGTGAACAATAGTTTGCGAAAACAATCGTGCAAACTCAAACTGAACAAGGCATAAGAACTTCAGCTATTAAAAATATAAGGCGGTTAGAGTTGCAACTAATGATTTGGCAAAACTTCATTCAATTGCTAATTCTCAAAACTTCATAGAAAACGTTATTTGGCAAAACCTGATAACCCATGATCTCGCCACCAGTGCATAGGAAAAAAGAAAAAAAAAACAAAGTACTACAAAGAAAATCCAAGAAACATGAGGAAACTTGAAACATCGGGGGGGAAGAAAACGAAATGATTGGGCATTTTTGTCCAAAGATTCTATGCCCCTTTGATGAGTTTCAGTGCATCCTCCTCTTTGGGAAGGGCGGGAATTGCTCCCTTTTGGGTAGTTGTAATTGCTCCACATGCATTAGCAAACTTGAGTACGTCTCTTAACCTTGATTCATCCTGCAATCAGTAGGTAAAAATTTGATCGATCATCAATATAACGGGATCCGTACAAATATCACTTTGATTTTATCAAGATTACTAAATTAATATAAAATAAGTTATTTGGGGGATGTGGTAGCTAAGCACTCACTTCAAGGATGGTCTGATCATCGACAATCTTGGACAACAGAGCACCAACAAAGGAATCACCGGCACCAGTTGTATCAATTGTCTTGACATGGAAAGCATCCACTGATCCTTTGAAATTCTGGTTTAGGAAAAAATGAAGAAATTCATTAGTGTTTCAGTTCAGAAGACATTAGCAAAATTATTGTAAATAGAGACCCGCTGACACGTGCAGGCTGACACGTGCAGGCATTAGATGCCTTCCTGAATAAATTCTTCAGTTTTTTTAAGGTGAAAGTACCACACGATATTAAAAACAGGTTATTTTAAAAACAATAAAAAAAATTGAACGCAGACAGTTCAATTTTAGTTTGTAGCCACAGCATATGCATACTATAGCCATCAAAATGATATTTGGGGTGAGAGATGGCTTCATTGCAAACAACAAACCGTTTTGACGTGCTCTCTATTGCAGAATATTCAAATTATAATCTTTCCAAAAGTGGGCTGGAAAGTGCAGAGCTACCCTGGTAACAAGTGAGAATAAAGCAAACACAGAAGTTGATTTATTTTGATAAAAAGGGAAGAAAAGGATGATGAGAAGCAGAAAAACACGTGGTGGCCCCGTTCCTGCCAGAAAGAACCTGTTTACAAGCCTATCTTACTTGCAAAGCATTCAGAATGACCATGACACATCACAGCAAACGCAACAAACATCTACGGATCTACCATACTCTGACAGCATTAAAGCATCCAAGATTCAACACAAGAGTAAAAGACAGAAAAGGGATAGATAGGTGAGGTGAAGTTATTTTTTACCTTGGTGTAGTATCTGCAACCCTGTTCTCCTAGGGTGACAAGGAGCAACTTCAAATTGGGGTGCCACAATGACAAAGCAGAAGCATCATCAATCTTGTCACTTTTTGTGAGGAACTCAAGCTCCACATCACTGACCTTGATCAAATCAGCCTTCTCCCATATGCTCAGTATGTGCTTACGAGCTTCGTCGGCCGAGGGCCACAAGGGAAGACGGAGGTTGGGGTCATATGAGAGCAGACACCCAGCTTCTTTGGCAACTTCCATTGCCTTCAAGTGTGCTGATCTGCATGGCTCCACGATCAAACTAATTGATCCGTAATGAAAAACTTTCGCCTGCCAGTTCAAGTTTCAGTTAGACACCCACCTATTTCACTCTACTAAATGTATACCAATTTAACAATCACCAATAATCTTCATCAATACACAATTGGCTTCATTGTACTAGGCATGATGATACGGTCACCGAATCATACACTTTTTTTCTATTCGTTTATTGTAAGTATAAAACCTTACCTGCTATTATAGCCTATAGGCTATAAATTATGGACCCACAGTCACTGCCCTTCATTCACAAGCTATGGATATATATAATTAGTGCAATACAACCGACCGTTTTTTTTAATACCTTTTAATTATTTAAAAAACATTGAAAATCATAACCCATCTCAAAAGTTTTATCAGTTCTACCGATCAATGCATACAATTTTGAGATTCAAACAAACAACTAAATTCGTTGAAGCGGAAAATAAACGAACCAATTTCCAATTTTTCTAAACATTTTCCTTAGAGTATAAAATCCATACTACTAATTACTTAAATTAAACAAAATATATAGTAAAAGAAAAGGGAATAAAGGCTAGAATCGCGTGGAGATGTTGGTCAAAGCCACCACAGCATGGGTCATGACAGCACGGCGGCTAAAGGAACACATCAAAAATTGATCTACGAAATAGTCAAACAGATACAACACAAAAACGCATAATCCATCCTCTCAAATCCCACTCTCATCCTAAAGCGTGCACAACCACGAACGACAAAGAAAACCCACACAGGAAATAAAAATTAGAAAATTGAAAAAGAAAAAAAAAAGAACAAAACTTTGGTTGCGGAATAGTACTATATTTGTTTTGTTTTGTTGGATCGAGAGGAAACATAACCATCCCCCAAATGAATCTGGCACGTGACTCACGTGCCGCGATGATCCACCAACCCCACCCACCACCACCAACCAATGTTCATGATCGGTGCTGTTCGGTAATATTTCGTATTAAAGAAAATCATTGATTTTCGAAAAGTTTAACGTAACGAAAGGGTGGTGACTCCTACTCGTGAATCCTAGATCTAGTGATGGACCCCACTTCCCATAATCTGACGTGGCAACATCTTAAAAGTCACGCCCACGTGTACCGCCACGCGCGTGACATCACGGTCTCTCTCCACAGGTCTCACATCTCGATCATGAACGGACGCATAAAACAAAAGACTTGGTTTTCCGGGAAAAGGTGAAGAAAAAAAAAAATCGCCAGAAAGTATAGAGAGAGTGTGAGAGAGGGAAAAGATGCATACAGATCTGATGAGTTCGAGGTTGAGTTCTTCGGGTTGGAGGAGCATGTCGGCGCTGGGGTTTCTGTAGAACATGAATTCACGCTCTCCATCGGCGCGTAGGGTCACGAACGCCAGGGCAGTGCGGGCGCCCTGGTCGAAGGTGATCCCGTCGGCGCGGACTCCGTTCTCCTTCAGGATTCCGGCGAGCATGTGGCCGAACTCGTCGTCACCGAGTTTTCCAACGAAGGCGGCCTTGCCGCCGAGTCTCGCGACGGCGATGGCGACATTAGCGGGGGCGCCGCCGGGTGCCTTTAGGAAGCCAGGAGCCTCCGCCAGGGAGACGCCGGAGACGGTGGGAACGAAGTCGATGAGCATCTCGCCGAAGCTGGCGATTAGGCCGGTGCCGGTGGCAGGGACGCCATTGCTGAAGGCCATTGGAAGAGAGAGAATGTGTTTGGACTTTCTGAAACGTTCTTTGAAAGGAAGAAGAGAAAGAGAATAAAACGCTGGTTTGGTAGTGATTATATAGAAGGAGCTCATTCAGAGTTGAAAATTTTAATTTTTCCTTTTATTATTATTATCATTATAATAATAGTAAGAGTTTAATGGCCATTGGATTATATTTTAGCCATTCAACCAACCAATCTATTAAATATTGAACCTTTTAGAATAATCATAATTATTATCAAAATTTGTGATTTATTATATGTTTTTATTCAACGTACTACATTCAACCAAACCAATGTTCTCAACATGTGGTAATGGTTTGTGTTCAGATAGTGGTTTAAAATTCTAATTATGATAATATGAAATAAGAAATTAATTCTTTTTATAACAAACTATATCAATATTTATGATATATGAAAATAGTATATCATTCATTGAAAGAGTGAAATGATTTTAAGAAATAATGGTATTAAGGGAAGTATATAGGATTATTTAATTAATCTAATTAATTAATTAATGCAATTTGATGCGCATTAAACTTCTGCAACTTGTTGAAGTTTGGTAATAAGGGATTGGTTTGGGTTGGGGCGTGAATGTTGATGGATTTGGACCGTACCCTACTTTTATATTCAAACTTGCTTCTTCTCTTTTCATCTGGAATTAAATTACTAATACTTTTAGGTCCAACGGCAATTAAAAAGTATGCAATTATTCAATATTTTACGTGTGAAAATAAAGTATATGTTTAATCAAATTAAATTTTTGTTTACTGGGGATTGTTGAATCTCTACGGTTCGAAGATTTTCTTTAGAGTAAACAGATTTTAATTTTATTTTAATATATTGTTATTTTAATTTTTTAAAAGGTGAAATTCATTTTATTTTAATTTTGTTACTGATGAAAATACAACAAGAGAATTTTTCAATGGTACAAATCACCGCTTAACGTTATGTCATGAAATAAAATTGACGCTTAGCGATACAAAACCACCGCCCACTTTGTATTGTTCAGTGCCATGACAACAAATGCATAAATATCAAGAGTTTTCATTATCATACCAGACCAACACAACAAATTGCATACATGTTTCTCATAAATCAAAGGCAAACATCGCAAATAAATGACAAATTCAAATATCAGATAGTACAACACATCACAATCAACAATAATAATTCATAGTTCATGCTTCAAGCAAACACAAATTATAGAAAATAATTAAAACATAAAACAACATAAAGGATGCAAATTTAGCTACCCCACGTGTGAAAGCATCTCAACCAGCTACAGATTTTCAAAAACATCCCTAGATAAACATGATGTTCTATTTACACATAAAAATATCACAAAAACAATCTAAATATACTGTTATGATCATTGATTAATAAAAACTCATGTTAATGATTTAAAGAGCATACGAAACATAAAAAGTCCACGTACAAGACGGAACAAATTAGACAATAAAGAAAAACAGAAAACACGACTCACACAATTGAAAAACCTCATCAATCCAAATTTAATAACTAGTCCTGAGAATCATTCTTACGATCTCTAGAACGTAAAATTAAAATTATAATTCCTATTTGTTCAAATCATTTTCTAGATAACATGTTTATCGGTACTTTCTAACAACCATATAAACATTTGTAATTATTAAATAATACATTCAATTATTGAAAGATTAATCCAACAATATTTACCGAATCACACGTCCATTATTACAACATATAATCACGATAATTATTGAAGATCAAATCCATCAAAAATTTAGTGATGTAAGTGTTTGTATGCAAGTACACGGACAGGACAATTTCCCAGTAAATACATGTAAATGTTCAGTTAATAAATCAATTTTGAAAGCATAACATTTAGATATGGATTTTAAATCGATGTCGAGATTATAATTAGAAATTGATGAAGTTAATAAGTTGCTAAAACTTGAATAGATCAGTGTGCTTCCTTTATTGTTTTTATTTTAAAAGAATAGAATTAATATCTTTAATATTCTGAGGTCCAAAGACTATCATCATAAATTGTCATCCATTGCCATTATAGTTCAAAATTTTACCATCCTCGTAATCTTCTAGAAATTGACGACTTCACAAAATAATGATACATTTCTCAGCCTTCTCACGGTGCTCCTCACTAAAAACAAAGCATATATATTTATTGTACGTGAAAAAAACTTGGTATATATATCTAATATTTCTTTTAAGAAATCATTAGTTAATGGAAAATGAATTTAGTTTTCCTGTGGAGTATAAAATAAAGATGTCAAACTTATTTGATGTGATCGTTTATATATATCATTTTATTGTTGAACTGTATGTGATATCATGCTTACGTTTGCGTTAAACGTAAGCGTGCATGTTTTTCAGTTTATGATTTAATAAATATAAACTAAAATATACATTATTAAATATGATTTGTGTTTTAAAAAATTCTATATTAATTTTTATTAACAATGTAATAAAGTTTGTTAGAAAAAAAATAGTCATTTAAATTTTATATTGAAAGTTATTTTTCTTCATAATGAAAACGAAGCTGAGGTTGCTGGATAAAAAAATTAAGATTGTTAAACTTTTATTAAAAAAAATATTATTTGTAAAATATGATTAAATTCTAATTCCGTGGCTATTTTTTCGTAGTGGGTTTTTTTTTTGTTAGTTATTATAATTTTCAAATAGATCTCTTCAAAATTATATTTATATATATATATATATATATATATATATATATTTTT
>Ga0209589_1003925_pt1 | contig 25858 bp, 26 predicted proteins | sample CowpeawhiteBW_FD_187525 | JGI IMG/M metagenome (GOLD analysis project Ga0209589, IMG submission 187525) | Root nodule microbial communities of legume samples collected from California USA - Cow pea white BW (SPAdes) (version 2) | ecosystem: Host-associated > Plants > Roots > Nodule | place: USA...
TTTTTTCATGTTGGTGGTGCTATGATTTAATAATTGTTTTTGAGAATTGAAGTTTTTGTCTTTTACATCTAAAGATTGAAACTTGTAGTGTTTGAGAGGGTTTTTGATATTTTCATGCAAATATATGTATACAGTTCGCCGAGCAATTTTTAGGAAGTTACGTGCAATTGTTTGTTGATTGTGATTTTGGGTTTTGGTGATGATTTTAGAAGGAGATGACCGAGGAGAAACCAGAGCAGCTTTGTTTGAAGAATAAGCAAACCGATGCTGCTTCTAGTTCTTCTGTATCAGATGGAAATGGCAGTGCTATTCCAACATCATCAAGGAAAACGGGATCAGCATTGCCGTGTAATAGGTAACTTTGTTTTAAGTTCTTTAATTGTTCTCCAGTATTCATCGTAGTGTTGCAGTTTGAGGGAACTGCAGTGTACTGTTTATTTGTTGTTGCTTAATTTTACATGTTGTAACAGTACCTGATTTTACTTTTTGCTCTGGAGGATTCTTTTTTTATTTTCTTCCTTTTTCATTGTTTTTTCTACAATCTTTCTGCACTGGATTTCATTACGTGAATGCTTTTATTGCATGTAGGAGGACCACTGGTCCTGTTAGACGGGTAAAGGATGGTTGGACGGAAAAGGAGGTTAGTCTCTGGGACGTTCAGTTACCAAATCTTTTTGTTTTAGTTTTTTAACATTTATGTGCTTGCTTCTTAGGAATTGATTACATGGTGAATTCGGATTACTACATTTAATGACTGTTAATCTACGTGTACATCTACAAAAAAGTTGCTATATATATTTTTTGTTTAGCTTATTGTATATTGAATTCAATGTATTTGTATTCATTGCTACTCCTACTTGGAATTCAATTTAGTTGTTTTCTTTAATTTGCTGCAGGATGAAACATTAAAGAATGCTGTTGAAGTTTTTAATGGCAAGAATTGGAAGAAAATAGGTATATACTTTTATTTGCTATGTAGTGATGACCTTTGATATTGAGTTAAAAGTTTATTTGCTATTGCATGCTGGTAAAATAAGATGTGAGTCGAGTGACTTTGTTGAGGTGTATTGAGTGTTTGAACCTGAGATATTAGAATTGAAGGACTAAGCTTGTTGGTTTCTAAAATAAATTGCACAATGACCCCATAAGGGTTGAGGATGAACTTATTAGCTTAAGTCAGAATTAAACCAGGGAAACTATAGTCCTTAAACCTCTATTTCCATCTTTCCTTAATGTTTGAATGCATTATTTTTTGTGAATGAGAATTGATATATGGGTGAACCAATGGAATTATTTTGTGTGATGTGACCATAATCATCATATATTCAAGATCTTTTGTATTGAGTTCTTTCTGAAAGCATTATTCTCATTTCATGAAACTGATTTATCAAATGTGGAATGCAGCTGAGTTTTTTCCGGATAAATCAGAAGTTCAATGTCTTCACAGATGGAAAAAAGTTCTTAATCCTGAACTTGTTAAAGGACATTGGACAAAGGAGGTTAAAACATAGTTCTTTCCTTTTCAATTTTTGTTACTTTCTAACAATTCTATTCATAATTAACTTCTCTTAGTTGACATGCAGGAGGATGATAAAATAATTGAACTGGTGACTATACATGGACCTACAAAATGGTCTTTGATATCCCAGTCTTTGCCTGGTCGAATAGGAAAACAGTGCAGAGAACGGTAAGGTTAACTGAACTTTGTGAGAAATTCTTCTATCTTTTTTTAATTAATTCTTTTGTATTGATAAATGCTAAGCTTCATTGTATATGACTTAATTAGAATGTTTAGCCTTTAAATCTAAAACCTTTCATCAAACTATACCTAAGCTTAAAGAATAACTCTTTTTAGAATATTATAAGATTTGGCAACTCGTAGCTTTGTATATGGGCTACTAAAGAATTAAGTTGTACTAGCTTTGTTATTTTTGCTTTTCATTTTTCTGGTATTATTATATACTCTGTTGCTTACTAAATCCTTCATGAACACCAAATACATACGCATTGGCTTTGGTATATACATATATGTTCATTATCATGAAATTAATTTCAAACATTTACAGATGGTGCAATCATCTTAGTCCAGACATAAAGAAGGATCCCTGGACTTTGGAGGAGGAATTAGCTCTTATGAAAGCTCATTGTATACATGGCAACAAATGGGCTGAAATAGCCAAGGTTCTATGTGGAAGGTATATTTTCCAATTAATTCTTTAGCTGTCATAAAGGAAATTAGAGTCATAATTAACATGTAACAAGTTTCATCGAGTGCTATTTTTATTTTATTATTATGCTAGTTGTGGAGTTCTGATTTTTTGGGGTATTCTTTCTCTCTTTGTTGTCATACACTCCCTTTCAATGAAATTTAGTTCAACCCACCCACCTGCAATACAAAGGACAAAGAATAATGTCCTGAAGAAAAATGCTATAGTAGGCAGGAGCTACTTTATCCAATGAATATAATAAATATAAAGAGTTAAATATGCTTTTAGACCCCATAAATATGATTAAATTTGGTTTCAGCCTTTTAACTTTTTCTTGTAAGTTTGAAGTATTTCTGTAAGGTCTTTATCACCATGCTTACTGATGATATGGCAATGATATGCCAGATGTATGCTATTTCACCACTAAGTGGTGATTCAGACCATTTCAAAAATCTTAAACTCTACGAGGCTCAAGCCTACAAATAGTATTTAGAGAACATAACCCAAATTTAACCATATTAACAAGAACTGAACAACATGTAAGTCAATTTTAAATGGTACTTCTTCCAGGTGTGAGTTTTCCCTTTAAAATATACATATAATTTTTTTATATTCTTGTCAGGATATCTTGTCATAGGTAGAATGTATCACTGTACAACAATAAATACTCATGTGTACCAGTTTCTATATACCCTTTACATTTTTTTTTCCTGCAGGACTGATAATGCAATAAAGAATCACTGGAATGGTTCTTTGAAGAAAAAGAAAGATTTCTATTTAGCTAATGGAAGACTTCCGCCCATCCCAAAGAGCAGTACGGAAGCTGCTGTCAAAGATACAGTCAAACATTCTACAACTAACACAATTCATGTTTGTTCAAATAAAGGATTAGATGCCACTGTTGCATCATCATCTAAAGCTACAGACATTACTAACCTTGATAACAGTGATAAGAATCAACTAGAATCCTCTGGAATAGTTAGAGAGATTGGAGATTCTTCAAGTGTTCCACCAAAAAAATGTGCTGATTCTGATTGTGTAGACTGCAATAGATTATTCCACAGAGGTCTCCGCTGTAGTAACTTGGAATCAGGGTCAGGAGATAATTTTAAAATAAACAGGGGGCCAAAATTTGTGAATCCTGGACCCAATGCTAACCCGAGAATTGATCATTGTCTGAATTATAGTGATATGAACAGTGACAAATCAACCAGAATTTTTTATTCAAAGGAAGGTCTAACGTTTGGTTCTTTTTGTCATGAACCATCACGGCTTGATAATCCACATCCTTCAGAATCTCTTGATTTTAACATCTCTTCTGGCCTGCAGAATGAGTTCATTTCTCCACCGTTGAAGTCATGTGTTGGTTTGGTAACTCCACCTCATGTGAAGGGAATTGAATCATGCTCAGAATCTATTGAATCAATACTGAGAAAAGCAGCCAAAACATTCCCAACTCCTTCAATAATAAGGAAGAGAAGAAATGGAGGTGAATTACCTGCCACTCCCAGAAAGCTTGCAAATGCAGTTCATTCACATGTATGTAATGAAGAAGTGAGTTCAAATGATGTTTCTTGCTCTGGAGTTCATGTTCATGGCCATGGGAGTAATAGTCTCCTAAATAATGCTTTGAACATAATTCCTCTATACCGATTAGGATCCAAGCAAACAGCTATTAAGTCTTTGACGAAACAACTTGATTCTGCATTTTACATGGAAAAAAGTGCTTCTGAGATGGAAAAGTCTACTGAGAGAGTGTTGTGATGACTAAAGATGGTCTTCATAAGACAAAATTGGCAGAGAAGTACGTTCTTCTTACTCATTTTCCTTTAATTGTTCATTTAGATTGAAAAACAACTCTTTCTTATAGAAAGAAGGTCAACTGACTGAAAAAGTCAACTCCCTAGGAACAGAAGGTTTTGTTGATATTGGTTGCAGTATAATATTATCATAGAATATTTTGATTGAATTAGCAGGAAAATATTTGCATAATATGTTAAGACCTTAGAGATGTGAAATTAAAGGATTGAGAAAATGACTTGTTTTTCTTCCTTGAAATGACAATGCAACTTCAGCGGAGCTAAAGACATGGTTATTTGAATATGATTTTCTTATAATTGTTCTACCTTAGAAAGTTTTTTGGAAATTAATAATATATTTTCCTTGCTTTCACTGTTACATTTTAAATTATCTAGCATTGCATTTTCAGAATTTACCTGAATTTTGATAACAGCTTCTCTGCTTTGTAGGGATTGCCATTGGTATTGCTGAAGCTGATTGAATTTTGACCACATTCTGACAATTTTGCAAGTGCTATATTTCATTGATGGTGAAGCAGAAACCGTTACACGACGTGTATATTTCATTTGATTGTGGATATATAGTTCATATAGTTTTATACTGATCACACAACTTCTGTAGATATTTATATACCTTGAGAAATAAATTGTGGCAAATTTCAGAACAAACTTTGATTTTATATCTTACATTGAATATAGATTTAAAGCCCTTGTTGAATGAAACCTTGTGGCAAGTGCAGTCACAATAGTATTTCAAAGAGTGAGTTTCTTTTTCAAGATGTAAGGTATTTGACTTATATACGGGGACTGTATATAAGTCAACCCGACTCATTATAGGTTCTATCTAGGTGAGCTGGGTTCTTAGTTGATTGGGTTCATTTTTAGTCCGTATTGAAATTTGTAATTTCTTTTTAATCCAACCCTGCTCGAACTCATGGTGGATCGGGTTGGCTCACAAGTTTTAATCCATTTTAATAGTTTTAAAAATTCCTTATCATTAGGGATGACAATATGGGGTGAGTTACACAAGCCAGCCAGCAGACCCACAAAAAAAAGTGTGAGGCCGATTGAGTATTTTAACTTGCTAACCTGTCTAGGACTACCCGCATAATCTGCAATCCGAGCAAACCAATGGTAGGATGACCGGCATTTGACCCACATAGTCCGCTATGTGATGTAAATGATTTAACTCAAACTTATTAATTAAAATCAGCTATTTATAAACTTTGATAACTTGTAAGGTTATAAATAAGAATAAAATTCGAGATATCTATTTACAAATAATAATAAAAATTAAGGTCTAATTAATTAATCTATTTAAATACGTGATCAATTTGAAGATGAATTAAAATAAAAGCTAAACTTTAAGGTTTGTATTGATGAACATAATTAAAGTTTAAAGGATTAAATAAATTTCTTTTTCTAAAACATAGGGTATGCCATGATATACTAGGATTAGTTTGACATTAGATTGAGTAAGCTTTGACTTATGTGATCGATATGATATCCAAATGGAAAAAAATTGTAGGACACTGTTTGATAATTCATGTAAGAATAAAATGGTCATAAAAAATGTAAAGACAATAAATAAATAAAAAAAAGTAAAAAGTAGCGAAAGATAATATTGTAAAAAAAATTTTAGAATGTCAAAATTCAAACTATTTTGAATAACTTGGACTTCTCCCCTTGAATCATGATAGAGTCTCCAAACTATGAATACATTTCCTTCTAAATAAGATTACAAAGGATGAAACTAAGAAAATGCACATTATTTCAGTAACTTAAGATCCTTAAATGGATGTTGCTAAGTCACATGATATTTCTTCCAGAAGATCATGCAAAATCAAGTCTTCAAGCTCCAAACTGACACACTGTGCATACAATTGAGGGTTCACCCACCCATCACGTCTTTCTAGATCACGACTTACATGGTCATCTATGGTTAGCCCAGTTTTGGATCTAAGGCACAAGGATTTGTTCATACCAGTCCACACTTGATAAAGAGTGTGACACCCTTTTGGCATTGGATGAGATGATGAAAAGGGTATGGAACAACAACAGTAACACCTCCCAGAAAGTTCCAACAATGTCTCATTGATTAGGTCAAAAAACACATGGTGATTGCACTGGCCACTTCCACCATAGCTGCAGAAATCAAGGTCATTCTCCATTTCTTCATAGAGTAGTGGATCAACTGGGTGCTCACTTGAATGCCATGCTGAAAGGCACTCTTTACCAGTGAGTCCAGATATCTCAAGTACAAATTTCACGTAGTTAAAGTCAGCTTTGTCTTTCATGGGGATATGGGAAAGAGTAATGTCATAGTTCATGTGCTTGCTTTGATTCTCCACTTTTTCAGCATTCTCTGTGCTTTCTTTCACTTTAACTGAATCTGTGATTGTAGCCTCTTGTTTCTCAATAATGTTTTCTAGTTCATTGCCGGGTTCCGTAATCAATTTTGAATCCACTGAAATCAAAGAATGCAACCTAGTAAGCTGCAGCCAACACTAGATTTAACATGCAGATGAAATACATCATGATTTATATTAAACTGAACAACTTTTTACAAAGGAAATATATATATATATATATATATATATTAAATGCATTTATATCAAATTGATATATATGTGTTCTAGCCAGAAAGAATTAGGATTGGTCAGCCATAAGTATTTAATGGATCTGTCCTTTTCCTTGTCTCTCGTCCTCTTTTTAACCCCTCTTTTTCTGCCCCATCTCCCTTCCTGAAACATCTCATTATTGTCTCTTGTCTTTATTAGTCATAAACAACCTTAAAGTACTCTCAACGGTTCAATCAGTCATTGGACCTTAGTGAACATTCATGGAACCTATCACTGATCAGATCGGATGTTGGACCCACCACCACATATACAAAATTTAATCCAAACTATTTCTTTTCTATCTTATGGGTTATGAAAATGTATTTAAACCACAACTATGTAAGAGAGAGCAGCATATATTAAGAAAAAAAGAGTTGAGTGAGATAGGGTAACCTGATTCTTCTATTGCAGTCATGTTTTCTTTTATTGGCTCAATCATTTCTTGGTCATTAGAGGTGTCACCACTTTTAAAACAACTATGTCCGAAATCATCAGTTGTCACACTAGCCTTGTCATTAATCTCACTACTGCACTCTGATCCTCGTTCAACAATATTACTAATCTCTTGATGATTTTCATCCACACTGTGAGGGTGTTTTTGAATAAAATCTTCTACAGGTGTCTCTGGTTGAAGCTGAACTTTTGAATGTAAATTAAGGCTAGACCTTCTTTTCTGATGGAAAATGTTGTCTGAACTCAATGTTGCATCGCCAGAAGCTACTTTTGCCTTTGGTTCAGTCAAAGATGAAATATCAGGGAAGGACAAGGAATTGAGATCAGGCAACGAAAGCATCCTTTGTACCAACATCTTCAATCGTGAATGTCCTTTTTCTGTTCTTAATTTTAGCTGCTTAGATTGAGGATGACTTTGTTCTGCATTAAAGCCCTTGTCATCGGAGCGAAAATAATTGTCTAGTGGTTCTTCAAGAGACAATTTTCTTCTTATGATGTTCCAGTGATGCTTGGCAAATGAATTAGTAACGTTACCACTGATCTCATTACATTTTCCATGACAGGTTTCATCTTCTCTACTCACATTAGAATCTGTTATTTTCTTAAAAACTTCCTTCTTCAAATCACTCGATATCTCATGACCTTGAGGAAGTTTGTCAATGATAGCATCCATAGCAACTCGAAGCTTTTCTTTTCTACTTTCTCCTATAACATGCTCTATTTTCTGCTTCAGATTCTTAAAATGTTTGATTTCGTTCAGACTTTGATCCTGAGCTGAAGAACTAGTAACATCTCTTGTAATCATTGCTTCATTTACGTTGAAACATTGAGACAAGGACCTTAGGTAAAACTTTCTTGAGGATTCAAAATTAGCTGACTTTGGTGTTTTGGTTTCGAAACATAATTTTCCTTTCCCTTTTGGTGAAAAAGCGTTCCCTACAGTCCCAAAACTTTGTCTTTTTGATAAGGGGTCAGGTAGAGGAAATGACATAGACCTAGTTAATTTCATTTTTGTGGTATACACATGTTGTTTATGGAGGTGATAGACCAAAGGAGAGACAGGATCTTGCACAAATGTTGTTAACAAGTTGTCGTTCATGCTGATTGCAGACGTTGGACATGTTGAACTTCTATGATGTCTGCTCCTCTTTTTTGACATCTCTTTCCATAATATTAACTTTCTTCTTATAGACTCTTTTGTCACTGAAGAACATGGTGTCGTCCTTTTCTCAACCTGCAAGCTTCAAATTAGATACAACCTTTTATTTATTTATTTCCCGGTAAGTTAGTGGACTCATATTCTGCATTGTGAAAAAACCATCGCATCCGGAATCCAATATCAATTGAATTAAAAACTATATAAAATGCTTGCAAGTTAGTTAGAAATGCATAATCATAAATAAGATTAAATATATTTTTATTCAAGAAATATTGACGTAAAAATAGAATTTGTCATCTTGTTTCTATTTGAAAATTTGATACATTTTGTTTTTCAAACTTTATAATGAATAAATATAGTCTTTTTAACTCAATTTCATTAAATTTGTTTGATTTAATAAATGCGAAAAACACATTTAACACTTCAAGAAAAAATGAATCTATTATGTTAAAATGACTATATTCATTCATTTTTAAAGATTGCGTATCGAAATATATAATTTTTTTTAAGAGAGATGAATTCAAATGTTTTTTTTTTTATCAGAGATGAATTCAAATGTTTGCATCAAAGAGAAGGGATTAAAATCATATTTATCTCTAATTGATAAGGTACTATTGATTTTTCAAATGATGTACAATTGGGTCGAAGCATAACCATTCAAGGTGTTTTTATGGAGAAACAACTATTGCTTGGGGAAATCAACATTTGCCAAATGCATTTTGGGTTGGACATTAAGTTGCTAGATATGCATATGTCTTTTACCTCAATGATAAGTATATCTTTTAATTTTCGATCTATGTTTTTCAATCGTAATAAATACAAACATCGTTGATAAAGAAAAAATTAAAAATTTTGCTTTTAATTCAACATATTATGTGCTTTCCTAAAGAATTTTTTTTTTCACTATTATTTTAACAATTAAAGACTACAATAATGTAAAGGGTGACATGGAACAAGGAGAAAAGAAATAAGTTGAACTAGAAGGGGAGAACTTACATTTGAATTTCTTGTTACATGGTTGAGTCCCTTCCTTCTATCAGCTGAGAATATAGGTACATAGTTTGCATGAGATTAGGAGCTAATTATTCAAAATTTAGAAGGCAATGACATCTTTGAGAAATATTTAGTCCTTAGATAATGCAGAAAATTTGCTAAATAATGTTTACACTAAAGTTCATTTAATATACATATTCCTTAAAAAATAGGAAAAAGAAGTCCTTCCAGTATAGAAATATTTAAATTTATTATATCCTAAACAATTTATACAAAATGAGCTTAACATATGTTGATCACCTTTCAAGACAAACAAATTGATTTCAACTAAATTTGAATGGGAATTTGCGATAATGTAAGAATTCCTTCGATATTTTCTAATGTTTTAATATATCCTAAACAATTTATACAATGAGCTTCACATGGCAGAAAAATAAAATATTGATCAGAATTTTAGACAAACAATTGTTTTCAACTAAATTAAATGAGGATTTTCAATAATGTAAGAATTCCTTTCATATTTTCTACAAGAAAACTTGTTTTGCTCAATCAATTTCATTTATGAATTAGCCAATTGTTCTCCTAACCATTGCCTACAACACTAAATCCATGCCAGTTTTTACTTCAAAATGAAAAAGAAGAGAGGAAAATGCACTAACCTAAATAATTTCTTTCATCACCATCTCTTTTGTATGCAAGTCTGTCAAAGAAATGACTCAATAGGGGATGATACTTAATAACATGAAATAGGGACTTTTTGCCCTCTGGGTCATGATGATTCACCCATAACGATTCAGAATTTTTATCTTTCATCTTCCTTGCCATGCCTGGCAAAATTCACCTTTTAAACAAGCTTGGTTTAGAAATGATATGCATTTTGTTGCAACAAGCTTGTCAAACCTGCACAAGTTACAAAAATAAAATATCAAACACATATATATGGATGAGGAATTCAAGTAAGTGTAGCAATTATCCAATCAGCTTATAAATCTTCTTAATTATCTCGTGGTTTCAATACCGAAATTGATTTGTCAGTTTTTCGCAGGGTTTCACACAAACATGTTACGATAAACATGAACAATTCTTCAAAATCAAAATGACTGTTAAATGGTAAAATATGTCAAGAAAATTACCGAAGGCTTCAAAATTAGAATATTCTCTGTTAACAAGAGAAGAAGAAAAGATTCAATGATGGTTGTAAATATATCTATCTTTTCATAATAATTTAACACCAAGAAAAGATTTAGGTACAAAGAAGTTATTTCTCAAATTTTGTCAAGGATGTGACTAAAAGAAGAATATTTCCTTTCCACTTTTTTAGGATTCCTTATGGCTGATAAAATGCTACAATCTTGGAAAAAAAGAAGTTAAAACACATTATTTATTTTTTTACACCATATTAAAAAAATATGAAATAACATTGTCACATTTTATATATATATATATGTGTGTGTGTGTGTGTGATTAAATATATTTATCGTGTCTGAATTTCGTTTTTAAATCAAATTAAGTACCAATTTTGTCCCAACATTAAATTGTGTTTGTAAAATGTGGAGTAGTTGTTGTTGTATAGAGTAGGCTCGGGATCAGTAATAGGGTTATAGGTCTCCGACCCCTTTTTCTCTTTGTTGCGAGCATTAAATTCCTTACGTAAAAGATGAAAATGACTCTTGTGATTGGGAGCAACACTTTCATGGAAGCCATTGTTGGAAAAAACTTGCATACACTAAAATAAAATAAAAGAACATGCAACGTAACTCAATGATTTTTATTGACGGAGAGAATGAGTTATTATATAATTACTTACAAACAAAATATTAACAAAAAAAATTAAATCTTAATCTAATCTAATTTAATATGACGTATTAATAAACTAAATTTTAAATATTCCAACTAACTTAAATCTAATTTATCAAATATATATCACTTTGCTAAATACAAACAATTCCATAAGCTAAAACGTAATTTAAAGATTATCTAACAAAATTAATGATTATTCAACAAAACTCCCCCATAAGCATTACATTTTTCCTTCTATCATTTTGAACAATCTTCTATCTCCATAGTCGACTTGCTTCTCTCTTTGATCGACTTGAACTGCTCTTTGACCAACTTCATCTTCTCATTGACCGACTTCATCTTAACCTTGGTTGACTTACCCTTTGCGGGGTTTTTTATTGTCTTTGTGGCTGACTTGTCATTAACCAAGTTTCTCTGAATAGGTCGAGTTCTCTTTAAGAGATCGAACAATTCCCACGCCTTCTTCACACCAAACTCATCATTTGTTTCAAATTGCCACTTCTAATCTTGCACCTCTACTATAACTCTCAAATCCTTCTCAGCATGCAACTGCTCTTCTTGTTCAAGATCCGAGCTATCCACAATCCACACTGAGCTATCTAAGCTAGCTAGACGCTTTACCAAGCTACCAAGGCTCCCTGCTAAGCTTTTCGAGGTGATCACTTGCTCCCCCGAATGATATGGGAAATCCACTTGCTCCACCAACTTAATCAAGCAATTCAAATTTCCCACTGAGCTAACTGAATTAGCGTCTCCACCGAGATCTTCACATGCTCCATCAAACTCTTCACATGCTCCACTGAGCTATACGCACGTCTTGACGACATCTCCATGCTACTGGACTGATTTATGACACTCAACCTTATTGTCGACTTCTCCACTTGTTTGTGCTTGTCCCCCGAGCTACATCCCATCATCAACAACACTGCTTCTTCTTCAACTTCTTCAACAAGATTGGTTGTGTCTTCTCTTTCAAATCGCATTGCTTTAATTTGCTTATTGGTCTCTTTCTTCACCACATTGTTGCGAACAGATCTTGCACCACCTTCACTGTCCTCACGTTTCAAACACCTTTTCTGCAGGATGCTCAACTCCAATTTGTACATCCGATTTTTCTTCTTTTCTACCCGAGCTGCTAGCCGACTGTAAGACCCACTAATTTAAATAATTAAATAAATCTGAATTTAATTAAATGAGGGTAGTAAAAGCCTTTATGGCAATTAATGCTAACCTTTATGATGTGGAAAAGTACTAGCTCAAATGGTTGAGAGTACTTGATTGTGTGAGAGGACTTGGGTTTGAGTCCTATGTATGCCATTTATGTGTTATTTATGTGATTTTATATAATCGTGTTGTAGAATGATATAGTAATTAAATTATATTAATTAGCATGAAACATGAATTGGCGTGATGGTTTGATATTGACTTGGCATTGCATGGTTGTGGGTTCAAGCTTTGGGGAACCCAAATTAAACTTCATTTTTGGCTATTTTTGGATTTGGCTTGGAATTTGAAGGGTTAAAGGAAAACCCTAATAGACATGGCAGCCAAGGGGGGGGGGCTGAAAAATAGAACCTAATTAGGACATTGAATGGTAATTAACTTAGGATTAATGCCATTTTCGTTTTTTTCTCAATAAACCCACATTAAGACCATTTTAAAAGGGAATTTTGAGGTAGGAGAGAAGGTTTGGTTGGGCTGTAATTGTGATGGCAGAAGAGAACACGAAATTGTGAGTTTTGGTGAGTGTTGAGTGAGGTTTTGGGGGCAGAGTTGGAAGAAGAGCAAGAAGGCTATTGGCGATCAAGGAGGAAGAGGGGAGTTCCTATTGGTTGTTTTCAATTTAAATTGCATGAAATCGTGGTGTATCAAGGGTTTGGGACTAAATTTTATGTTTTATTAGAGTTGGATTCAGGTTTCTGGAATTTTTCTAGAAACCGCCTGGCGGTGGCGCGCGACTCGCCGGGCGACACAAGCTACAGACCCAGTTTCTGTGTAACATCCCGTCAGGATCTTACAGATTTTAAATAAAATAAAGAAAATAAATAATCACGTCGCATTTAATAATACCTCATTTTCCAAAACGCGGGAAATTTAAAACTTTATTAAATCTATGAATAGTCTAAAATTCCATAATTTATAAAACTCAAAATAATATAAAACATCCATAGTGTTTACAATTTATTTCAAAGCCATAAATCACAAAAACTTCCATGCTATCCCCGCTCCATAGCTAAGTCTCACCAGGACCACTTGCATCAACATCATCTACTCACGTGTACCGCATACACGATCGCCAAACACAAGCAGATAGGGTGAGCTTAACAAATAAAGCGTATAAAATGGCATACACATATATAACACATTTATATATAGGAAATACATCCATCCCAAATGAATTCCATCCCTTTTAATTCATACCACCGGGCCACAACCAGGTTATTCGTGCTCTACATCTTCTGGTGATTACTTCGAGGTGACTTGCTGCCATACCTATCGGCCACAACCGATAGAGCACGTACGGGAAACCATTGCTACGGATCATACACGGTAATGCTAGGTGGAGTTCCCAAATACGAACATAGTTCGCAACGTCCCAAGACTACCAAACTCGTCAGCCAACTACTGAGGAGGGCAATCTATTTGGACCCATTCGTACTGGCCATAACCAGCACACTCACACCGGCAACACTCGCCAATCCGAGCCACAACTCAAGGGTTCCTCGTGTTCATCCGCCATCCCGAGTCACAACTCAAGAGATGTTATTCCGAGCCACAACTCAAGGAATACCACGTGCTTAACCCCTATCCCGAGCCACAACTCAAGGGATACGTTCCGAGCCACAACTCAAGGAACACCAGCAATCCCACCTTTGAAGCATCACCAAAAGCCTTGTAGATCACGCCTACAGAATCAACAACACCAATACTGCTGCAGTAAAATCGTCTGGCGGGAGACACGTACCGCCAGGCGCTGCCCGCTTCCAAACCGCCTGGAAGGTATGATGAATCAAACCTTGGTTCACATTCAATAATTAAATTTTGGGAATTTAATATTATTTTTGCGCTTAAAATTGTATTTAGTTGCATATTATATTATTGGATATTCTTGAGTTTAATAATGCAATTGTAATTTATTTTAGGTTCTTAAGAGTGTAAATAATGAATATTTTAATTCATAAATTAAGTCCCAAAATAAGAATTTTGGAGAGGAATAGTTCAGGTACTAAATACACACCCAATTCTCATGTTTACACCCCTTTTTTCCAATTGGATTATCTATTTCTAAGAAAGGACATTTCTGGAGCTAACTGCACCCCCTGTTTTCAGGTTCACACCCCTTTTGTAATTGGACTTTCAATTTCTGTTCTGCACCCCTCCTTTTTACTAAGCTGCACCCCTAATGTCACTTAAAAATCTAATCCACCAGATTTCGCCACGTGGCAATCCTTCACTTAATACAATAACCACTCACAGTTTGCCACCTCATTAATCCTCCACTAACTCAAATCACCAATCAAAACATGTCACCTCATCACTCTCTCTCTCTTTCACACCACCAAAACCCTAACCCTAATCTTCTTCTCCCTCTCCATCACTCTCACGCCGCTGGCATCCCTCACGGGCGCCACGAACCAGTTCGGCCACCGTTGCTCACACCGGAGCGCAGCCACCACGACGCGCTAACCCAGGAAAACCCCGTCACCGCTGCTGCACCGGTGGTCCGCGACTGCATCGTCTTCTCCGCGCGTCCTGCAGCCACCACCATGCCGGGACTACACTCGCCGACAATGGACTGCATCCACGAGCACGAACCACCACACCCTCTTCTTCCTCGCGCCATCGTCAAAATGCAGACCCCACTGCTGCCGTCGGAGTTCGCGCCCGTATCCATCGCGACACCATCGTCACGCTTACGTCGAGACGTCGCCACTTACGCGCTCCAGGAGCTCGAACCTGTCACTTTCGCGCTGTCGTCAAGCCTCTATTGTGCCTCCATTGCGCCTACATCGCCGCCCCCTGCGTCGTGAGAGAAATTGTGGTCACTACGGCGCCTCCATACCTGTAACAGCAAGCAACTCGCGTCGCGACCTCCCTCAAACTAGCACTCAATCAATTCGATATCCACCGCGACAACCACCATGAACTCGCCGAACCACTCGTGACTCTATGAAACGCACCTTGCGCCAAACCCTAATTCTGGAAAGAGAAAGTGCTGCCACATGTTCGCTTCTCAATGGACAGTCCAAAAGTCAAACTGGTCAACCAGTCAACTCTGAGTAAGGGTTGGTCAACCGTGGTCAATTTGTATATTTTACGCTATATTTGACAGATGGTTCCTCTATAGGAACCCTAAATTTCCTAGAAGAGGAAAGAATCGTCTGGCGGCAATTCATTGTCGACCAGACAATTTCTGGAAATTTCCCAGAAACAATAAATTAAAAGGAATAAAATATCAATCATGTTCATACCAAATTCAACATATCAATTAGACTTAAATTAATCAACTCATGAAATTATCCTATTTAGCATGCCATTCCAATTTAAAATCCAATTAACGCGTAAGGTTACTCTAATTAGCATGCGAATCAAATTTAAAATAAAGTTAACGCGTAAGGTTACTCTATTTAGCATGCCCATCAAACTTAAAATAAAATTAGCGCGTAAAAGCTCTCCTAACCTGGTTTCCTTAGCTTAAACTTTGACACTGAAAAAATTCTCCCTTGATCACTAAGGACTCCCCTTGGTTCTTCTCAATTCGACTCCAAAAACCTCGTTCAAACCTCACCACTCTAACAAAATTCGTGCCCTATTTTCTGAGTGCAATTTCAGTCTTGCAAAACCCTTCTCCTAACCTAATTCTTGCCTTTTATTATCATTCATTACTCCTTTATGGTCCGTTCCAATTCATGTTTCTTGTTAATTAATATAATTCAAGTATTATATTATTCTACTACATGATTAACATATATTTAAAACAATAACAAATAAATATACACAATTGGCATACATAAGACTTGAACCCAACTCCTCTCACACAATAAAGTACTCTCAACCAATTGAGCTAATACTTTTCCATGTCATACAAATCAGAATTAAATACCATAAATGTTCTTCCTACCTGCATTTGTTAATTAATTATTTAATTAATTAATTAAATTTCGCGGGTCTTATATTCTGGGTTTCCTCCATGAACCGCATGGCGGTAGGGGATGATTCGCCAAGCGGCACGAACACAGTTAAGCTATTTTTGGCTGTTTTGGATATTTTTGGGGTACCTATGGTGTCGTCGTGATGTTCCTATGCTTAAATGTGAATTTTGATGAGTATAGTTGACTGTGTATATCATGTTTTTGCAGAATGCATGAATTTTGTATGAAATTGGGGTTAGGGTTATGTTGGGGATTGGAAACAATTATGCATGATCAAATTGTTGTTCCACTGTGGTTGAGGCTATTGATTGTTTTGCTGCATATCTGTATGTCTGGCGGAATTAGTAGGGTAATGAGATGGAAGAAATTTCGATATAGGATATCATGGGAAGTGTGTATGAGTATGTGAAAATTGAGATATGTGTTACACTAAATAAAGTTTTATGTTGTTATGAACTGAAGCTAATGGCAAACTATGATTACAGAAACCATATGCGATTGGGGTAAATGAGTAATAAATACTAAATTGGTATCATGTGGAGTGAGTGGTAGACAATATTAGAGTGGTGTAAGGGTGTGTTGAAATTGTAAAATTGTGAGCTTATGGAAGTATGTTCTGCATTTGTGGTATGAGGTATATGTGTATGGTAATGTAGTTACCGGACTATTCTTGGTGAACATATGGTGCTATATTTTTTGTGTAAATACCTATTTGGGTCATTGGTAGGTGCAATGTTGGTACTGTGTTAAGGTGTAAAGTATTGATAATGATGAAGTAAGTGGAAATTGTAAATAAAGAGAACTTAATCACACTACAATTTGCATGATTAAAAGGTGTGTATGATAATCTGGTGATAGAACTGTGCTTGGTACTGTGTTGGCGCTTGGCGCCTGGCGGTGTGATATGCCCGCTAGGCGGTATGGACCCAGATTCCGCCTAGCGGCGTGTGATGCGCGCCAGGCGGTTTGGGTGCAGCGATGGTGCGCGAGGAAAGGTTTCTACACAACTTTAGGTGATGTTCATGATACGAGGCTTTGGCTGGGGGCCCAGTTACGAGTGTAACTTGTATTGGGGTAACACGTGACTACTCTAGGTTGTAGCATGGTGGTTTAGGAAGTCCAATGGAGTGTGCAAGTTGTGGCTCGTACGGTGAGGTTTCGGGTGATTGCCCTCTTCAGTGTATTCTGATAAAGTTTTTGGTAGTCTGGGAACAACTACAAACTTATGTTTGTTTTGGGGAGCTCCACTTGGTGTCACAGTGAGATGTTGTGGCAAAGTTATTCCCACGTGTGGACTATCAGGTGGTGGCCTGTAGTCGGAGGGGCGAGTAGACGCTCGTGCAGCAAAGATCGATCATTGATTTCACCTAAAGGGTATAGAAATGATAGACGTCTAATGCAAGTGCTGGAAATGGAGAAGTAAGGAAAAGGGAGAAGAATACTAACCCGGGTTTTAATGTTGAGATATTGTATTTAATATTATATTTGTTTGGTTTTATTTAAATGAGCTCACCCTATATGTGTGTGCTTGGCGATGATCATGTAACTTGTTACATGGGAGCAGATGTTGATGCAGGTGAGCAGACTGATGCATAGAGACGAAGTGGGAATCTCTTGAGGATTTTATCATTGGTTTATTTTGTTGGACTATGGTTCTATTGTAATAGTTTTATAGACAATTTTATTTGTAATACGGTATTGCCGTGAATTATTTTATCTCTTTTGGCGCGTTGAACTTGAGGTTTTAAATATTTTCCCGTATTTTGGGAAATTGTTGAATAATAAACGAGGTTGTTTTATTAAAATTTATTTTTGTTTATTTTTAATAAGTAATTTCCGACTAGGATGTTACACCGACTGTACTTGTCCTTCAAGTATAGTACTCGATTCTTTCATCAGAATCGAGTTTTCTTTCTCCACTCTCTGACCTATGCTTAAAATATTACTCTTCAGCTCAGGAACATAGTAGACATCCCTAATTTCTCCAACTCGTCCATCTTTTTGCATATGTCGGATTGATCCACGCCCTTTTATCACCATCTTGGAATCATCTCCACATGACACTAATTAGGCCTCCATCTTGCTGAGTTCGTTGAAGAAACTCTCATCTCCACACATGTGATTGTTTGCTCCAGTGTCTAGATATCAGACTGAGCTATTTAACCAACCTGGACTAAGCTCGTCACCTGATTTTCTTTCCTTCACACAGCCCTAACGCCACTCAGCTTCCGATTTACCGCTCTTTAGTTTGACATCTGAGTTTTGCATCATCATTAAAATTCTTATCTCTTTCTCGTCATCTTCCTTTGTGAGAAGACTTTTCTCGCTTTTTTAAGTTCGATGAAACTTCACTATATGACCAGCCTTGCCACAATTGTAGCAACTTACCGATCTACATTCTCTTGTGTAGTGGTTGTGCTTGCCACACCGGATGCATTCCACTTCTAACTAGGTCAAATCTCCTTAGTCCCTTTCTTGACCATGACCATGCCGATTATGCTGCCTGGTTTGATCCGTGCTCTCTTGAACATCACCTTTGTCATGTCCACCTCGACCTCGGCCATCTCATCCTCTGCTACCTCGTCCTCTACCTCCAGAACCTCAGCTTTGAGTATTCCGAGTTTCATTCAAATCAAGTTGCGCTTGTAGTGCTTGGTCACACAGTTCATGCTTCTTCCATCTCCTTTGTTCATAGGCCTCAAGTGACCCGACAAGTTCTTCCACTGAGAGAACTGATAGGTCCTTCGACTCCTTGATGGCACATACGATGCTCTCAAAATCATCTCTTAGTGATCTCAAGATTTTCTCCACAACCTGGCTTGCTGGCATCGGCTCTCCATTCTTGTCGAGTTGGTTGGCCACCTTCTCTACCCGAGTTATGTACTCGGTTACCTGCTATTTATCTTCCATCTTCAAGCCTTCAAACTCTCCTCTAGGAGCTTGAAGTCGGACTTGTCTGACCCAATTGTTACCTTTGTATGAAAACTCTAGAATATCCTACACTTCCTTGAAGATGCAACGTTTGCAATCTTCTCAAAGCCTGACTCATCCACCGCATTGTACAAGAAATAAAGAACTGACTTGTCTCTCACTCGTGTCTTGTTCAACGCGGTAATCTGGGCCGCCGTCTGATTTGCTTCCTTCTCGGGTTCTTGATACCCGATCTCCACTACATCCCAAATATCTTGGGATCCTAAAAAGGTCTTCATTTGCAAACACCAATTATCATAATTGGTTTTCTTCGTCAGTTGCGGCACCGTCATACCATTCACCACTTTATTCATCTCTCACTCAAGCATACTCCTTTCTTCCTTTGTCCCATTGTTTCACTCTCCCTCCTTTTTTTCTCTCGGTACTCAGAGCATAAAGCTTTGATACTACTTTGTTGGAAAAAACTCACACACTAAAAGAATATGCAACATAAGTCACTGTGGTGATTTTCATTGATGGAGAATGGGCTATTATATAGCCACTTACAAACCAAATATTAACAAACCAAACTAAATCTTAATCTAATCTAACCTAATCTAATCTAATATGCCATATTAATAAACTAAATCTTAGATACTCCAACTAACTAAAATAACAACTAACTTAAATCTAATTCAAAAATATAAAATACCCTATCACTTTGCTAAATAAAAATACCTCTGTAATCTAAAACGTAATCTAAAGATTATCTAACAAAATTAAAGATTATCCAACAGACATTACACTTGCAAATGACAACACAGAAAGTAAGCTAAATTAACATATAAGCTAAAAGCAAAGGATGAACACATCGAAACATATCCACATGGGATGAGGGGATATTAACACAACCCCTGTTGCTGAGTGGAGAGTTGTGGAGGGAGTGTATCCAATAGACTAAGAAAGAAGTGAAGATAAGAACATACTTTACACGAGCACAAAATCAACTTGGGACTCTTCGACTAGTAGAACAATCAAATGTGGTGCCCTAGTGTCCCACGAGCCTATTTATAGACAAATTGTGAGGGCATTCAAATGTACCCTTCACACCCAACCGTTAGATGTAAGACCCGTAGAATTTAATTAATTAAATAAATAAATAAATAATAGATGCGGGTAGTGAGAGCCTTTATGGCATTAAATTCTAACTTGTATGATGTGGAAACGTACTAGCTCAAATGGTTGAGAGTATTTGATTGTGTGAAAGTACTTAGGTTTGAGTTCGCTGTATGTCAATTGTGTGTTATTTATTTGTTATTATTTTAAATATATGTTGATCAAGTTGAGGGATAGTATAATCATTGAATTATATTAGTCAACATGAAATATGAATTGGTTGAATGGTTAAGCATTGATTTGACGTTGGCATGGTTGTGGGTTCAAGTCTTGGAGAACTCGAATTAAACTTTATTTTTGCTAAACTTAGTTTTGGCTTGAATGTGAAAAGTTGAAGGAAACCCTAACTGAATGGGTAGCCTAGAGGTGGCTGAAAAACAATCCACCTATGAATGGCAATAAACACCAACATTAAACCCTTTTCGTTTTTATGCCATTAACCCACATTAAGACCCAATTAAAAGGCCAATTAGAGGTAAGAGAGAAGGTTTTAGTGGTTGCCATTAGAGAGGCCATTGTGAGAAACGAAATTCAGAGAGAAAAGTGTGATACTAGTGTGAAATAAGGGCTGTTTTGAGAAGGAATCAAAGGAAGGTGCATTGGTGTTCAAGGGGAAGATCCATAATTCAAACTTTAAGCAAAGGAATTCTAGGTTAGAGGAGTTTTACCACGTTAGTGTTATACTTTTGGTTAACTATATGATGTGTGACTTGAATATGCATGATTTCTCCTTGCTGTATGATGAATTTTGTGTTTCTGGAAAATTTCCAGAAACCGCTTGGCGGGCTATTCATAGTCGCTAGGCGACACATGCCAGCTTAGTGTTTTTTGGGTTCCCTTGAGGAACCGCCTGGCAGTGAAGCCCTGTACCGTCAGGCGACACTAGCCTACAAACCCAAATTTTTGGGTTTTTGATGAACTTTCTGACAGTGATGAGTACTCGCCAGGCGACGCGAACTGATCTCAGTTATATTTTGATGTCCTGTTGGTTTTTGGATTATTTTGATTGGGGGACGCCAAATTAACTGTGAAAGGATGATTTGAGGTCACATAGCATTTAATTTCACGTAATTGAGGGCTTAGTTGAATGGAACAGTGTTATGACGCTTTTTAGGGTTGGAAATTGGGGTCTGGTTGTCCACTATCATATTGGTGATTTAATGGTACTAGTAAGAGCGAATGAATGGGTTCATAATGGGAAACCTTATAATCATAAGTGAATTCGCGTGAGAAGTGGGAGAAAGCTGTAAGAGAGGAATGTTGAGAAGTTGGAACTTCGCAGGTGTAGGGCAAAGTTCTGGAATTCCCCAAAACTGATGCACCACCTGGCGGCACGGGGCTTGCCGCCAGGCGCCAGCGCAGTGGTAGTGACTCTATGTAGCTGAGAAGGAATTTGAGGGTCTGTGGTTTTCTGTGAAAATTAGTTCATTATGATGGAGCATGGGGTCACTGGATCATGAGCGTGTGAATTGAAACTGCCTCAATTGTAGATAGGTTATGTGGAGTTAAGTATATGAGATTAATAGGAAAGGATAGGTGTTAAGATACTGGTGTGATGCATAAACTGGTTTGATTAAAATATAGGATCCTGATAGGCCTTGTTTGGATGCCATAGTGAATGCACGAGGTTAGTTAAGATACGAGTATAAGATGGTGAGTTGGCTTTGATATGTACGTAAGCTATAAAGAGGGAGAAGTGGAAGCAAGCCTAGTAGAGACATAGGTACTACTTGGAGTAAATGATGGATCATACTAATTAGTATTAGGATCAATATTGGCAGATTTGGAATTCCAAGTGTTGAACTTAAGGAAGTCTAAGAATGGGAATGCCTCATTTGGGGGACCCAAATAATTATAGGTACGTTAGTAGCCAGCCAAACTCATAAGAATTGATGTAATTCACTTAGTGAAGTTTACAGTGGGTGCTAGTATCTATTAAAATTTGATCATCAAGGTTGGAGGATTTAAACCAGTAACCATCACTATACTGGTGCAGTGCCTGGCGGCAGAACGAGATCCGCCAGGAGATAGTTGTAGTTCTAGAAAGCAATAGAGAGCTTGGCGCCTGGCGATGATGGTCGATCCGCCAGGGGGTAACTATAGGACAATGGACTACAGAGGCGTAGGGCGCCTGGCGGTACGTGTCCCCCGCTAGGCGGCTTGTAAGCGTTGTGCGCCTGGTGCCTAGTGTGTTGCGCCAAGCAATACCGAGAAGCAAAAGAGCTTTGTGTGCATAATCTACACTGTTTCTAGGATATCTTAAAGGTCGGCTTGCTGGTATTCCTTAAGTTGAGCTCGAAACGTATCCCTTGAGTTGAGCTCGGGATAGGGGTTAAGCACATGGCATTCCTCGAGTTGAGCTCGGAATGGCATCCCTCGAGTTGAGCTTAGGATGGCGGATGAACACGAGGAACCCTTGAGTTGAGCTCGGGTTGGCGAGTGTTGCCAGTGTGAGTGTGCTGGTTGTGGCCAGTACGGATGAGTCCAGATAGATTACCCTTCTCAGTAACTAGCTGACGAGTTTGGTAGTCTTGGAACGTTACGAACTATGTTTGTATTTGGGAACTCCACCTGGCGTTACGGTATATGATCCATAGCATGGTTTCCCGCACGTGCTCTATCTGTTGTGGTCGATAGGTATGGCAGCAAGACACCTTGAGGTACTCACTTGGAGATGTAGAACGCGATTAACATGGTTGTGGCCATGTGATATGGAAATCAAAGGAGGAAATTACTATAGTGTGATTGTATGACATATATATATATATATAAGCGTTTGTATATGTATATATAGTTTTATATGTTTTTTCTGTTAAACTCACCCTATCTGCTTGTGTTTGGCGTTGATCGTGTACTCGGTAAGCGTGAGCAAAGGATGTTGCAGGTGGATCCGGTGAGACATAGAGACGGAGCAGGGGCTAGACTGGGGATATTTCATCATGAATTTATATTTTATGATTTTTAAATCAAATGTAAACTCTTATATTATCAGATTCAGATTTATAATGGATAATTACTCATTTTGTATTTCAGTTATTGCTATCGTGAAATAAAGATTTAAATTTCCCACATTTTTGTGAAATGCAGTTGTATTAATTGACTTGAAATTACTTTTTCTTTATTTACTATTTAAAATTCGTAATATCCTGACGGGATGTTACATTAGATCCGCTTAGATCCAAGGGTCTTGATGAGTTGTTATCTGCCTTCCCAAGTCAAATCAAAATGTCACATCACTTATGAGTCAGGCCTAGTCCATCTTCTCTCCTTTAAAGCCTTTTTATTCTCTTTGTATCGACTTAGTTGATAGATAACATATATACATGAAGAACAAAATGACAAGTAGACACATGTGCTTCTAAGTACATCTCGACCTAGTAGTACAATTTGTTTTTCTCTTTAATGTGTAGTTTGGGTTATTTACTTTATGCTACCATGACCAATAGATATAAATAGATACAGGGTCTCTTCAAATAATATTGGTATTATTCATCTTCTTCCTTCTATGTATATTCATAGTATTTTTATGTCTTTATGTATCTATTTAACTTATTATGCCTTAAACGATTCATAGTTGCCTTGATTGTATTATCTCTTTAGTTAATATTTTTTTCTATTTGTAGTATCAGAACTTAGGACAGATAATTAACACTATGTGCATTGCTTCGGTAAAGAATTCAACCTATGTTTCTCTTTTATTTCAACAAAAAGCAATATTTAAATTTCGTTTTTTTTTTTTACAAAAATAGGTCACTTTAACTCTTTTTTTTTATAAAACATGGATCGTTTAATAATAAATTACATTGCATGATGCAAGTCGTGCAAACCCAACTAGACTTTTATACTGAAGTGAAGTCTTATGTGACATGAGAACGACTTCTTCACGAAATTAAAAAAGATTAAGTCGTCATTGTAAACAACAACTTTAAGTAAAAAAATAATAAATTAAAGTCGTTATGAATCATAAGATATTTGATTTGAAAGAAGTCTTAAAATATATTAATGATTTTCGATTTCACCTTAAAATAATATTTTATTATTATTATTATTATTTTCATTTTAGAGAAGTCATTGTTATCAACTACCACTTCTCTCTTATTTTTTTTAACTTTTTTATAATTTCTAAAATTTTGTATACATATTTTTTTAAAAATAATTTGATTAAAATTATTTTAAATAAAATTTTATTAAAATTTTGAAATTTTAAAATTTAATATCTTAAATTTGATTATTATATTTTATTATTAAAATATTAAACATAAATAAAATACAATAATATTTATCATTTTAAAATTTAAACTAAAAAAAATGTGTTTATGTAAATTAAGAAAAAACATAAATAGTATTATATATATATATATATATATACCATGTATAAATTTAATAATTTATTTATATAAGACTTAAGAAATATTAACATATAAAGTTAGAAATTTTAATTTCAATTTGTGAATTAAATTATTAAAATATGTTTACAGAAAAATTTTAAAATTTTAAAATTATTTCTAATTAAATTATTAAAAAACTTTAAGATATAAATATTATCAAAACTTTTAAATTATTAGAATAAATTAAAAGTATATGATTATGTACAAATATATTAAAAGTATTATAATTTTTAAAATCCAATTAATCAGCTTATTAAAAAATAATATAAAATTAATAGAATATATATATATATATATATATATATATATATATATATATATTAGAATTTTAGAATTTATGAAATTTGAAGTCTTAAGGTCTTAATATTTTTTTAATAATTTAATTAAAACGAAATTTTATTTTTTAAAATTTTGAGTAATTTTTTTCCTTTAAGTCATATTTTAATAATTTAATTCTCAAATTAAAATAAAAAGTTTTAACTTTGCAGATTAATATTTTTTAGTTTCTAAGTAAATTAATCATTTAATTTATACATAGTATATATATAATTTTAGAAATTTTAAAAAAGTTAAAAAAATAATAAGAGAAGTCGTGGTTTATCATAACGACTCCTCTAAAATCAAGAAAAAAAATTAATAAAATATTATCATACCGTGAAATTGAAAGCCATTTAATATACCTAGTCACTTCTCCTATATCAAATGTCGTTACAGACCTATAACCATTTTAGTTTAATTTTTTTTTCACATAAGTAGTTATTTATAATGACGACCTCATCTTTTTTAATTTTATGAAAATATCGTCCTTATACCATTCGACTTTGGTATAAAAAATCGTGTTGGATATGCAATGTTTGTCTCTGCAATATAATTTTTTACTAGACTATCCAATTTTGTAAAGCAATAGAGGAAGTGACCCATAAAAAATCCTTAAATTTGAAATAAATTGTTAAAGAGAGAAAAGTACGTGTATTTGAGAGGTTAATTTTCGAAAATAGGTCAATTTACTTTTTAATTTATGCAAAGGGTTTGTTTTTGAAATTATTATGAAATTGGGTTAAGTAGTAAGAGTATTGATGATTTTAGGACATTTGTTAGGGTGAAGTCGTTATTGGTGTGACGACTTTTACATTTTCTTTAGAGAACTCTTCACAACAATGACAACTTTAGGTTTTTTTTTTTTTTTTTTCTCAATTGAA
>Ga0209589_1003934_pt1 | contig 25839 bp, 16 predicted proteins | sample CowpeawhiteBW_FD_187525 | JGI IMG/M metagenome (GOLD analysis project Ga0209589, IMG submission 187525) | Root nodule microbial communities of legume samples collected from California USA - Cow pea white BW (SPAdes) (version 2) | ecosystem: Host-associated > Plants > Roots > Nodule | place: USA...
AAAAAAAAAAAAAACATATGTAAAGTAATTTGTTTTTTCAAAATACAACTTTAAAAGTGAAATCCAAAACATGACTTCTATGTATTATTAAGCTTTTCCGAGGTGGTCTTTTGATTACATATGGTTTTTTCCATTATCTCTCTTCTAGGAAAGATTTTTTTTTCTTTTTTCCAAAAAAATATTTGTTAAGGCAAAACAGATCCAATTGGGAGTTATTGATGTTATACTCTATGAGATAAATTCAATTTAATTAAGCTATGAATCCAAAAGTTCTTCTCAAATTTAGAAAATTATTTCGTTCAATAACTAAAGATCCTAATTATAGAACGAACAATGAAAAAGATTCTTGAACATCTATATAAGTTTAGGTATTGTTACTCTCACGAACATAGTCCCAAATATATGACTTCAATTCTTTTATATATATATATATATATATATATATATATATATTAATTAATTAGACTCAAATATAAGAAAATGATTCAGTTCAATAATTAAATATCTGATTCTCAAACTAGCAATCAAAAATATTCTTAAATATAAGAAAATGATTTAGTTCAATGATTAAATATCTGATGCTCAAACATCCAAAAGATTCTTATAACACACACACACAAATTAAATTTTAAATGAGAAAAACTAACGTAAAAAAATTTAAAATGAGAAAAATATATTTAATAAAAATTTAAGGAAGTAAAACAATTTAAAAATTCCGATTTCAATTTTCATTTAATAAAAAATTACTAAAAATATCTGAAAATAAAAATATTATATTTATATAAAAACTTAAAAAGCATAACATTTTAAAAAAAATTACAAATAAAATTACTAAAAATATTTTTTTTAAAATAAAAAAGTATTTTCATATCACAATGCAAAAGAAATTAAAAAAAAAAGAAGTACCAATAGATTTTTTTTTCAACACTTTTACCTTTTTTTAAGTTGTTTAAATTTGTATTTAGTTTTTTATGATTTTTAATTTTTTATATAAACATAATTTGAATGTATTTTTTAATAATTTAATTAATAAATAAATATTACAATTGGAATATTTTCTTATTTTACCTTTTAAGATTTCTAAATTTTTATTTAAATATATTTGTTTATTTTTAAATTTATTCTTATATGTGAATTTTATTTTATAAAAGCATATATGTAAATATTTTATAAAACAAATAATATCTTTTATTATTTAATTTAAATTATAAAGTATTTTAAGATAAAATAATAATATTTCTATCAAACAAAAAAAATTGAAAAAGTAGAATAAATTAAGAAAAGTGAAATCATGGCGATGAAGGACCACCTCTAAAAAAAAGTTAAAATCTAAAATCGATATTTAAAAGTAGGACAATTTTTTTTTTTGCAAGAAACTAATTGCACATTTAAAAACCGTAAGAAAATTACTTTCAAAATCTAAATTTGTAGAAAAAGGTAATTGTTGTTTTTAAATTAATTTTTTTAGGAAATATTTTACATTTTTTTTTGTAAAAAATTGTTATGAATACTTTTTATAAAAATTTAGAAGAAATTTTCTAAAAAATTTGAAAATTTCACTATAACTAATTACTTACAAAAATATTATTTATCGATTAAAATTCGTAAAAAAATGTAAGAAACACTTTTCTGCAAATTTTTGTAAAAATTCAACAAAAAAAATCTAAAATCTAAATAATTTTAGTATGCTAGTAGTGAAGATACACAGTAAAAAAAACTCTTAAATAATAATAAAATTTAGTGTCCAAAAATTATTAATTACTATGTCACATATTTAAATATCAATTTATAAAAGATAATTATTTAAATAATTAATATTATAAATGAAAATTTTTAATTGATAATTAAATTTTAGAAATTAATTATAATTTTTATTCATTTTTAACTTATAAATTAATATTTAAATTAATTATTATAGTTATCAACATTTTTTTGTAAAATTGGTTATAAATTTATGAGTATGATTTTTTTTCTTAAAAAAATTGAAGTTTAAATTTCATCTAAAATATAAAATTTCAAAAATTTTCATAACATTTTCTCTTTTTAGCATTCCCAGAAAATTGATGAAAACGAAGAAAAACCGACGTTAATTTGGTAGGCCGAAAATGCATCCTCTAAACCCAAAAGCTATAATATTTTGCATCGACTTAGGAATCTTCGCAATTTACCATATGTACTAGAAAGCAAAATATAAGCTAGTTAGAAGAGAAAATTCTCAACTAAGAAAGACTTCTCAATTGTCTTTAATTCAACCTTAATAAAAGTGAAATGAATATATTTATTTTCTTAGATGATATACCTCAAGTAATTGGAAAAGGCATTTTATATATAATTTGTAAAATATTTAAATATATAGTGTTTGGAATTTAAAGATGAGTTTAAACAATGACCTTGAGGAGAAATGGAGTTTCGATTGGAGGTTAGTCTATTCCTTCTAGAAAAATCTCAACATTGAGTTTATTTTTTCATTTTAAATTGATTTATTTTAATATTTCATTTGAATTAAGTTATTGTAATTTATTATATTTTAATTTCATTGTTTAAATAGAGTATTTTAGTTATGATCTTTAATGACGTGAATAAAAGTATTTTAAGTATAAGCAATTTGATGGAAGTATTCTGGCCAAAATCCATTTCCTTAAAAGTAGTGTCAAATAAAAAGTTGAAGGTCCAAAATAAAATATTTAAATTTTATATATTTAATTATTATTAATATAAAAAAAATATATATATAATTTAATATTAAAAATTTTGTATATATTTTTAAAAAAAATAATAATTTTGAAATTGCATTTTATATGAAACTTATTTTAAATAAAATTTTCTAATTTTTTTATTTTCTTGGATAATATAATATTTGAGAAGACTCTTTTATAATAAATTCTAAAGAATTAATATAAAACATTTTGTCTAATATGAAACGTTTCACTTATAATTTTTTGAATCTTAAGAAATTATTCTTTAATTCAATAGTTAAATTTCTAGGATCATACTTGAAGATGAGTGAAGAAGTAAATTTGTATTGTTTTTTTCTTTAAGGATATTTTTCCTTTTATTTTTCTAAAACAAAATGAATCTATTATTTTATTTTTCATCAATATATTTATTTAAAAAAAAACCAGATTAAAAAATATTTTATCAAAATCTAATTAAAAATTAAGAGATAAATATAAAAAATATAAAAAGAATAATATATTGATATCTTTTTTCCTCTTATTTTTTCTTTTACATTCATAATGAGCTGAAAAAAGATATCAATAAATTTTATTAATTTTTACTAGGTTTAACTTTTTATTTTATTATTCATTAGTATTAAATATTATATTTTATAAAAAATAAATAAATCTAAAGAAAATTAAAAAAATCTTGGATGCCCTTCTAAGGTCCCACTGCTTAAGGACAGAACATCATGATTCATTATAACTGGGAGAGACTTTTCTTCGTGAATGATGTCTTTTTCTTCCGTCCATTCATTCTTTCTCGCCTTGTCTATGTTTTCTGTTTACTTGACTTGCCTCGTCGATGACTTACTTTTCCAAGCCAAACACCAGCACGCTTCCTCGTCATAATAATAAAAACAAAAAATGGTTCAGAAAACATGATCCAAGAGCTCGTAAGCACATCCATGGCTTCCTGTAACATTTTCTTCCTCTTTATCCTTGTTAGCTTCCTCACTTTTGCAACTGCTCACGCACAGTCCGACTCCGACCCTGTCTATCTATTCCACAATTGCCCTATGGGCAACACAACAGATGGCAGCACCTTCCAATCCAATCTCAACATCCTACTCTCCTCCTTATCAGATAACGCCCCCGACAACAACGGATTCTACAACAACACTGTCTCTGGACAAAACCCCTCGGACTCTGTCTTTGGACTTTTCATGTGCAGGGGTGACGTCCCTTCTCAGCTTTGTCACCAATGTGTCCAAAATGCAACCCACCGATTATCCTCAGAGTGTTCCTTGGCTAAGCAAGCTGTGATTTGGTACGATGAGTGCACCGTTCGTTACTCCAACAACTCATTCTTCTCCACTTTCTCCACCAGACCTAGAATTGGCCTGTTGAACACTGCTAATATCTCAAACCAGGAAAGTTTCATGACTTTACTGTTTCAGACCATGAACAAAACTGCAAATGAAGCCGCTGCTGCTGTCGGTAACAAGTTTGCAACAAGGCAAGCATATATTTCTGGATTTCAGAACCTTTATTGTCTAGCTCAGTGCACTCCGGACTTGTCACTCAGTGACTGTAGAAGGTGTCTGAGTGGAGTGATAGGGGACCTTCCCTGGTGCTGCCAGGGGAAGCAGGGAGGGAGAGTTCTATACCCCAGCTGTAATGTTAGGTATGAACTTTACCCTTTCTATCGCTCCATAGAAGGACCTGAAGATTCAGGATTTTCAGAAGATCCAACTTATCTAAACCACAATTGCTCAACTAATGTAACTGCTGGCAGCACTTTCAAAATGTATGTAGAGACCCTCCTCACTTACATGTCCACCAATGCCACCGATGGAAAAATGTTTTATAAGGGCAGCGTGGAGAACATTGTGAATGGGCTCTTCATGTGCCAAGGTGGTCTTCCATCTGGGCTCTGTCAACAATGCGTCACCAAAGCAACCCTCCGAATATCCTCAGCGTGCAATTCGTTTCAAGAGGGTGTAATTTGGTACAGCCATTGCATGCTTCGCTATTCCTATCGCTATTTCTTCTCCCGAGTACAAAAAATCCCAACTTTTCAACTGTTGAAAGTCACCAGTGCCTCCAGCTCCGCCCCTGAGCAAGAGTTCTTCGCTTTTACACTATCAACTATGTTGGCTAATCTGGCGAAGGAGACACAGGATAGTGATGAGAGATATCTGACTAAATCATCGAAATTGAATGCTTTACAAACGCTTTATGCGTTAAGCCAATGTACGCAGGATTTATCTAGTGATGATTGTAGGGGCTGTTTGGAAGATATAAATGGAAATATCCCTTGGTCTCTCTTGGGAAGCGTGGGGGGAAGAGTTTTGAATCCCAGTTGCAGTCTCAGGTTTGAATTGTTCCAATTTTACGGCTTTGGTGACCAACCTCAACGGCCAAAATCAGGTGATCCTTCTCCATCTCCCCACAAAGGTAAACACTAAACTCACTGTTTTTTCTAATGTTGATATTTTAGTTTATGAAAATGCTACTTTTAAAACTATAATTTTTTTACAATCATATCCTTACCTATTTTGTATTTATTTTAGAATCGATTATTTTATCTATAACAATATATAAAAAAAAGACATATCTTTGTGACATTTCGTTATTTTAATTTTACACTTAATTATTAATTTAAAAATTAATTATTTTATAAATAATTTACCTTTTACCTTTATTCTAAAAACCTCTTTTTATCTTCAATCGTTATTGTAAGAACTTTTGTTGTGTACATACCTTATTTTTCTAATTTTACATTTAACAACTTTTTAGAAATTAATTATATATTTTTTATTGATCTTAACTTAAATTTTTATGAAAATTAAAAAAATGCAAACACATGTACATTTTGATACTATAATATTAGTCTATTAAAAAATGTGAACACATATATATAATATTAGTCTAATACACATAAGGTATTTGATACTATTTTTAACTTAATCTTAAAGAAGTGAGTTTATGGATCTTTTATTTTATATAATGTTTAATTTTGTATTTTCTACTTAAGGTGAGATTTTGATTAATACTTGAATTATTCTCGATAATACTAAACATTAATAGGAGTTTGCAAGTGACCACAATGAAAAGTCTCGTTCTTACTTTTCTTCTATGTCTATTAATCAAACAACCATATTGGTTCAATTGAGTATTCCTACTTAACATTAGTCTAACACACATAAGGCATTTGATACCATTTTTAACCCAAAATCTCAAAGAAGTGAGTTCATGGATCTTTCATCTTATATAATGTTTAACTTTGTCTTTTCTACCCAATATAGAACTTTGATTCACACTTGAATTATTCTCGATACTATTAAACATTAGTAGGGGTATGCAAGTAACCACAATGAGAACTCTCGTTCTTACTTTTCTTCTATGTTTATTCATCACGCAACCATATTGGTTTAATTCAGTACACCTACTTAATTGCAACCTCAATGGTACTTATTTAGTTTGAAATTGGCTAAAGACATGGTTTAATTATAGTTTATTAACAATAAATTTGATTTGGATATGGACTTTAACTCATGATTCTAATATCATATTAAGAAGTAGACTTTAAATCTAACTCAATATTACAAAATCAGTTTGTGAGATAAAATTTACATCCATTTATAAATTTTAAATTAATCTTATTTCTAATCGATGTGGGAATTCTAAAAAAAACACATTACAAACGTATTTATAGAACAAGAAATATTGTATATCATTTCTTTATGTTATATAAAATTGACAATTAATTCTATAAATTGACTTGAGATCATTAATAAAATAAACAAATTTTAGAAATTATGAGTACATCATGGGCAATTTAACTATACTATATTTATGTTGATTGTTTTGCAGGAAAAAGAAAAGTATCATTATTGCTAACAATGATCTTGATTATTGTACCCACAATTGTTTCAGTGATACTCTTCTTTTTGGTCTACTATTTGATAAAGAGTAAAGTAAGAAAAAGTGCTAAGACTATTCTAAAAGAAAATTGTAAGTATAGTTAAAAATGCATGGTCCTTCTAAATTTCATTATCTTTATCATTTTAATTTTACAATTCATTCTTATATTCTCGATTCAGTTGGTAATGAAAGTGTCACTTTAGAGCCATTGCAATTCAGTTTGACGGTAATTGAAGTTGCAACCAACAACTTCTCAAAGGAGAATAGGATTGGAAAAGGTGGATTTGGAGAAGTTTATAAGGTGAGAACATATGACATATTACTTTTGTATTCAATTTTTCATCTAAATGATAATTTAATTTTTAGGGTATTCTCCTTGATGGACGACAAATCGCAGTAAAGAAACTGTCAAAAAGTTCTAAGCAAGGTGCAAATGAGTTCAAGAATGAAGTTTTATTGATAGCCAAACTTCAACATAGAAATCTTGTGACATTTATTGGTTTTTGTCTTGAAGATCAAAACAAAATTCTAATATATGAATATGTGCTGAACAAGAGTCTCGACTATTTTTTATTTGGTTTGACTTTTCTACCCTTAAACTTTTCATTGTTATTTATGTAGATATTATGTATATTTTTTTATAAATTATATATTTTATACTTACATCTCTCACTTGAATATGTAGATTCTCAACAAGCAAATTTGTTAGGATGGTCTGATCGTTATAACATTATTGGAGGGATTGCTCGCGGAATTCTTTATTTACATGAATATTCTCGACTCAAAGTCATACATGGTGATCTTAAACCTAGTAATATCTTATTAGATGAAAATATGATTCCAAAAATTTCAGATTTTGGTTTGGCTAGAATTATTGAAATACATGAAGACCAAGCGAGTACAAATAGAATTGTTGGAACATAGTACGTTTGAAAAAAAAAATCCTTATCATTTCATCTTTACTTCTTCACATAATATGTTTTGATTATATTCACATTTTATTTTTGTAGTGGTTACATGTCTCCAGAATATGCGATGCTCGGACATTTTTCAGAAAAATCAGATGTTTTTAGTTTTGGTGTCATGGTTTTAGAAATTATCACTGGAAAAAGGAATGCAAATTCTTATGATCAACCATATGGTGTTGGTGATGGCCTGTCAAGTTATGTGAGTATATCATCTAAAAATTTGGATCCAAGAAATTTATGCTTTTGCTGCTATAGGGGACATCTTTGATCATCTTTTAGATTGATTCAATTGCAGTTAATTCAGAAATTCTAATTCAAAATTTGTTACAGGTTTGGAGACAATGGAGGAGTGATAGCTTGTGTATATTAGACCCTAGTATTAAAGAAAAATATTGTGAAGAAGAAGTTATTAAATGCACTCAAATTGGTTTATTATGTGTTCAACAAAATCCTGATGCAAGACCAACAATGATGGAAGTTGTTTCATATTTTAGCAATCATTCGATTGAATTGCCAGATCCAGAAGAACCTGCATTCTTCTTGCATGGTAGAATGGATTCAAGACCAGTTCCACATTCCAAACAACATACCAATGGCCACACCCCATTTTCCATTAATGAAATGCCAACGAGTCAATTTCTTCCTCGATAGTGAATTTTTTTCTTAAATTTCAAGTGTCTATAGAATTGGTAATTAGTAACATGTAATGGTCTTAAGACGTTTAAATCCATACGAATTGATGTTAATTTTTTTCGAAGAAATACTCAATTTAGAAAGAAATAGTATGAATCTCCATATCTCTCATGTGATAATACCTATATGATTTGTAGTTAAATATCATAATATAAATTTACTGTGCTGATTTTCTCCATCACATTTTTTTTATTTTAACAATAAGATAAATAAATTAATTTAAGTTATTTATTTTGAGCATTCTGGTGAATAATTTTTTTATGTTAAATATTTACGGGACGTATAGTAATAGAGTAAATTAATATGCGGATTTTTTTCAAAACAGGGTTAGTTTTCCTGATATTTACAAAATGGGGGTTGGTTAACTCTTAATTTACATTCCAGGACGATGTTATCATGATCCGAATTAGGTAGAAATATCAAAAAAATTCGTACTAATTGGTATCTGTGGATAAAATCTGCAATTGATAAAAAATAAATATTGTAAATTGATATCCGCAGTAAGAGGTACAAATATTTTTAATACCCAAATATTAACGGAGTGGGTACGGGTATCATAGTATTTGTACTTATGAATACCCATATTCGCTATACTTTAATTTAAATTAACAAAAAAATAAAAAAAAACATGATTAAAATATTATCATATTGATTTTGAATAAGTTATTTTTTTATCAATTAGTTTTAAAAAAATCATTTTTATGTAAATTGTCATTTAACACTATTTAAATGAGTTATTTGGAATAAAGTTATGAATGTTATGTATTTTATTTTATTTAAATTTACGATTAAAATATCTTGTTAAATATTTATTTTTATTTTTTTTAAATACTCGCGAGTATCCGTGGATATTAAAAAATTATACAAATATCCACATAACGGGACAAATATTTATTTAACAAATAAGGTACGAAAGAGCTATTACACATACTATACTCGCTTGTTGACATTCCTATTTCCAATGACTTCAAATCTGAAATCATTATGTGTAGGAACATTTTTCATGTAAATTTAGTGTAAAAATATTGTCACATTGTGACAAAAAATATGAATATGTCAGTAATAATAAAAAATTGTCTCGAAAGCTTTTTTTTTACTACAAAAACAGAGCACTCATATCTTTTTTTTCTTCTTCATTTTTTAACCCTTGCCAGACAACTTTGTTCATATAAACTTATAATTCATGCACCCTCACTACACTTCACTCCATTCACATATGTGGTGACCAATCACACCCATATTTCTCTATATTAATTAGTTTGAGTTTAGCGACGCTAATCTTTTATAAACTCAAATTATTTGTTTTATTCTTCAGCTGGCTATTTTTACTGGGTTTGGTTGACACTACACCTTTACTAATACAATTTTAATTTTCTTTTATTATTTTAAATTTTTTTATTCTTCAATGTGAGCTTGCTTTGGCACCACCCCTTTATAAATAAAATTTAACTTATTTTATTATTTAGCATGAGTTTGGTTGTTGCTACACCTATATAAATAAAACTTTAACTTTTTTTTTATTTAGCATGGGTTTGGGAGACTACTCTTTTATACAACTTTTCAACTTTTTTCAAGATAGGTCTGACGGACTCCAACTTTTTATAAATAAAAAGTAGTTTTTTATTGTTTAGCATTTTGGAAATAAAAATTAAATTTGTTTTTATTAGTGTACCGGCAGACTGTCCCGCTTTGATCTTCAGTTGGAGCTAACTTGTCTCAATCTTCATTTCAGGTCAACTTGTTTTGAATTTTGATCATAATTTGCTTATCTTGTCCTTTGCCTCACCTTCTGTTGGTTGTCTCGTTTTGATCTTCAATCTGACTTACTTTGCCTAACATTTGTTCTAACCTGCTCAACTCGAACTACTTCCTTGACTTGAACTTTGATTCTGGCCAACTCGATTTGACCTTTATTTTGCGTCGACTCAACTCTAATAACTTTGGTCTGAGTAGATTCGAGTTGACCTTGAATTGAAATAACTTGGGTTAACATTTGATCTAGACTAAATGTGTTGTACTTAAAAGTTAATTAAAATTTTATGGTGGGATCAAACCTACTTCATCCTCATCTATCATATGCGACTTTAGGGACTAAGACTATTTTTACCTTACTCATTTAGTAATCCTAAAGAGACTTATTTAGGAGTAGATAAGATTGGACCTAAAGATTATGATTAAATTTACACTTCTAATAACTAGTGATGAAAAATGTCAAAAAATAAAATAAAATCCACGGACACTTGGTACTATTTGTCACTTATGGTTTGCTTGGTTTAGAAAAAATAAAGTGAAAGCAAAATAATTTATAAAAGAAAAAGGAGTAAAAGATATCTTCAATTAAAAAAAATTGTAAGGTATAAAAAAATATATAAAAATAATGATATAATTTGATAAAAAGATTAAAACTAGTTTTAATATAAAAAATCATCTTACAGAATTATTAAAATATCTCATAAATAGTCTTAGATTACTAATTTTATTATTTCATTGATAAGTTTTGTCTTAAGAAAAATCCTACCAAATTTTTGTATATAAATTCAAAAGAACAATATTTGATATGAATTTTAGTAAATACTACTATCTTTTCATTAGTTATTTTTTCTCAATCAAACAAACTCAATTAATATTCCCCTCCTACCTTTCGACCCCACTCTCCTCTTTAATTCTATTTCTTCTGCGCGAAACATGGTGATGAAGATCTACCATAACATGTAGTATAACTTTTCAACATATTGGAACTAATTATGGAAATACTTTTTTTCTTAACGATTTTCTTTTTTGGCATATACCTATATACATGTAACAATATATTTAAGGGCCCAACAATCTATTAATTATGTGAATAATTTAGAAAGACATATAGGGGCTAAAAAGAATAAAAGAGTACAGAAAGAATCATGATTCAAATTAGTCACCCTTAATATTATTAAAAGAAATAAAAGGATTTAATATTAAACTTTGAGTACTATAATGTTTTTTTGATGTTTTAGGACAAATAACTATCTTATATAGTTCAAAATTAAGGACAATTTAAATATAATTTTCTTTTTAAATGTTTTGAGACGTTTTTTTTAAATAAAACCATAAAATTTTAGATTTTAATTTTTGGATGCAATAATCGATCATAATAATGTTATATCAACAACCTTATGATCGAAATATTTGTGTTATGTGGAAACGAAAACAAAATTCTAAAAACGAACATTTCTTATTACTAAAAAAATTTATATTTCGTGTTAATTTTGTTTTGAATTTTTTTTTAGAAAATATTTATAAATTTTGTTATGAAAAAAAATTGTAAGAAATTACTGCTAATTTTTTTACAAAATATTTTGTATAAAACACTTTTCGCAATAAATTTTATAAGAAATACTTGCGAATTTTATAATTTTGTAGGAAATAATTATCCACGAAAGAATTACTTGTCAATTAAAATTTTTAGAAAAGATAGTAGGAAAAAGTCTTTTCTTATAAAGTTTTTTAAGAAATTTGCAAGAAAATTCCTATATAATATGAGAATTTGTAATAGTATCTTATCGAGATAATAAAAATATTTTTTAAAATAAACTTTTATTTCCTTTGGAACTTGAGTTGGAGCTTGTTCCACATCCTCCATGACTTCAGAATTTAGACGAAAAACAATATAAATCAACCTTGAAGTTGGTCTTATTAAAAATCAATAATTGAGAGATAACTAATAATTAGCTTACATATTTATTGTTGATGCAGATTAATAAATATATTCACACCGGTCCATTAATATTACCTAAAATGATTGTTACAATAATGGTCACGTAAACCCAATTTAGAAAAAATGAACCACTCTTAAAGTTGGTCTTCTACTTTGAGAACCTATACCTACTTGAAAATAGTTTAGAACGCAATTTAGTTACTTAACCTTTATTGTATGTGAGGATGCAACATGAGAAACTTTTCTACCTTCATGGTCAACATCACATACTATAGTATACTATATAAGCACTTTCCTTCCAATTGCAAATGATCATATAATAATCATTTTGCCAATTATCTCTCTCTTCATCTTCTTCCTGACCAGCTTAAAATCTTCTCATCATGAGATTCTTGGAATTTCATTGTGATCCAATGTTTGCAATTGCAACCTTTGCAGCTATAGCTATAACAGTGTTTGTGATATTCAGAAGTTTCATGTGCAAGAAAGGAAGGTACCATGTGGTTGCGGGAACTATGTTAGAACTGCTGCTCAACTTCCGCAATCTGCACGATTACATGACTGCTCTTGCCAGAAAACACAAGAGTTACCGATTGCTTTGGTTTCGCAGGAGCGAAATTTACACTGTGGACCCTGTCAACGTTGAATACATCCTCAAAACAAACTTTGCAAACTATGTGAAGGTACTTTCGAATTAACCTTATAGTTTTTGTCTGAATAGTTGAATACACAATCTTTTTCACCCTTCCTTCGAAATTTTATCACTTTTATTCTGGTGTGCTGTTGTTACAGGGCTGGTACCACTATGAGAAATTGACAGATCTTTTAGGAGATGGAATATTCTCGGTGGACGGCGAGAAGTGGCTACAGCAGAGAAAGGTTTCGAGCTATGAAATTGGCACCAAAGCAGTGAGAGATTTTAGCCTTCAAGTGTTCAAATCCAATGCAGTAAAACTTGCAGGAGTTGTTTCAAAAACAGCTACGTCAAATAATCCAGTTGATTTCCAAGTAAGATTTTGTTATAAAAATTGGTGAAATCCATTATAAATAAAATAAAAAATCTATAATATTAATCCAATGGTGTTTATTGACAGGAATTGTTTATGAAATCAACCTTAGACTCGGTCTTTAAGATTGTCCTGGGTGTAGACTTGAACACCATATACGGAACATACGAAGAAGGCACTCAATTCTCCAATGCCTTTGATGAAGCAAGTGCTATAACGCTGTATCGGTATGTTGATGTTTTCTGGAAGCTCAAGCGTTTTCTCAACATTGGATCAGAGGCAGTACTTAGAAACCGTATTAAAGAGGTGGATGATTTTGTTTACAAACTAATCACAATCAAGACAGAGCAAGTGCAGCAGAATTCACAATCTGATTTTCCTGTGAGTCAAATTTTTTCACCCCTCTTGTTATATTAAGAGTAAATAATATATGCATTCACAATGGAAGCCTTTTTAAGCTGGCAATGGCATACGGTCATAAATTGTTACATATCATAAGGCTTAACTCGACCTATGGCTTATGGCTTATATTGTGAATTGACTTTATTTCTAACTTGACATCGACTAGAGATAAGGTCAAGTTATAATATATAAGTGGTACAGATCTCACCTTATATCAGAATCATAAATTAAAATTTATCTTAACGAAATTTTATGTTTGTTGGATCTATTATTTCATCCGTTATTGAACTACCCATACCATTAATGTTTAATATCACGTTCGAGATATTCGAGATATATATGTCTCGACGTGTGAGAAAGTGTATTGGAAATTTCACACAAGACTAATTTATAATATATAAGTAGGTTCAAATCTCATCTTATACGTCGATTTTTGTAAAGTTTAGTTAAACTTAAAATTCAATTCATTCTTAAAATGTTGAAATTCTAAGAAAAATTTACGACAATTGAGCATAGATATTAAATTCTTGTGATTTGATATGTATATCTGTTGACAGGAGAAAAAAGCAGATATGGTGTCAAGGTTTCTGGCACTGAATGAGACAGATCCCAAGTACCTAAGAGACATTATTCTCAGCTTCGTGATTGCAGGAAGAGATACAACAGCTGCTACTCTTTCCTGGTTCTTCTACATGCTATGCAAGCACCCTCATATCCAAGAAAAAGTTGTGCATGAAGTTGGAGAAGTAACAGAATTGAAGAACACTTGTAGTATTGATGAACTCGCAGATAGGCTAACCGATGAGGCACTGGGAAAAATGCACTATTTGCATGCAGCTTTAACTGAAACACTCAGACTTTACCCTGCGGTTCCACTTGTAATGAACTTGTGCACTATATGCATTAAAATCAAACGTTAAAAAACCAAAAAGAAACAGCATCAACACTTCAGAAGTTAAAGTGTGAAGAAAGAACTGTTAATATTTGAACAAACTTTAACAATTTATCATTCTGCATTTTATCACCATCTCCCTTAAGAGTCCATATTCTGTCTAAAGATTTTATCTGTGATGATGCTACAGGATGGGAAACTTTGCTTATCAGATGAAACTTTACCTGATGGATTTAGAATTAGGAAAGGTGATTCTATATCATATCAGTCATATTCCATGGGTAGGATGGAATTCATCTGGGGTGAAGATGCAGATGAATTTCGACCAGAGAGATGGCTTGATGAAACTGGAACTTTTCAACCACAAAGTCCTTTCAAGTTCACAGCCTTTCAGGTTAGCTTATTATGAAAACTTTGATAATATGTGAAGAATGTGTTAGGTTTTCACCAAGGGAGTGAAAAAAATCTATAGAAGATATTAAAACACAATAATTTTATAGTTCTTTTTACTTATATAATAGTCATTTTTTCTCGATTTTATCCGGCCTGGTACGTGATACTTTTTGTTGGAAGTCTCACATCGACAATTTCATAATATATAAGTGAAGTGCAAACCTCACCTTACAAGCTGGTTTTGGTGGGGTTGAGTTAGATTTAAAACTCAGTTCTAACATGTTAGATAGCTTGTTAAATGCTTTCTTGAGTAATTGAAACTTTGAAATTGAAGTTGTTGTGACTATGCAGGCCGGTCCAAGAATTTGTCTGGGGAAAGATTTTGCATATAGGCAGATGAAAACTTTTGCTGCTGTTCTTTGTCACAGCTACATATTCAAGCTGCGTGTCCAAAATGAATGGGTGAATTATAAGACTATGCTCACTCTTCACATTGATGGTGGTCTTCATCTGCATGCTTCTCAAAGATTCCAGCCAAACTGAATATCACAACGGTTCTGGTTTATTATCACCAATGGATAATATGTTGGGAATATTATTGGTAAAATAAAGACTGCGTTTGGGTGAATATAATTACTGCAGTTTGAATAAAGCAGTGTAGTGGATGGATTCATTTTCAGTGTAGATTACAATATAATTGTTTAATTTAAAACATAGATTTAATAGCATTTTTTATCTGTAACTATATATCACCTTATTGTGAGATATAAAATGTTACAATAAAATCTTTATTATAATACTTGTGACACCCGAGATGATTATTTTGCATGACATAGTTGGTTTAAGGATATATTTGATAACATTCTTGAAGTAGTTCTTGTAGAAAAACAATTTCAACTTTCATAAATTATAATTAATTTACGAATAAATTATTTTGTAGAAGTTGGATTTGTGCATGAATAAGTTTTACAATTTTTCTAATTAATTTTTGCACAAATTACAACTTATTTATCATTTGTAATGCTTTCAAGAAGGAGAAAAATATAGCGTACTTCTTATTTGCATGCTAGAATATGCTATGGAGAGGTTTTTTATAGAGATGAACAACATCTACTCTCGAATCTCTTAAGGGTGATAATATTAAGGAGATACCAATAACATGTCTTTATATATTAGAGATTTAACATCAAATTAGACTAATTTATAATATATATATATATATATATATATATATATATAAATGATAACCATTCCCCTTTTTTTAAGCTAGTTTTATGACAATGTGTATCAAAGATTTCATGTCAACTAAATATTAATTCAATTTATAATATATAGGGAGGCAATTCTCATTTCACTATTATGACATAGATATGTCCTTTTAATATACATAGTAGTTAAAAGATTTTGAATGAAAAAAAAAAAAGATATGATGAGCTTTGGAATAAGTTCACAATATTAAACTTTCTTTAAAAGAAAATGGTAGGAAAAAAAATCAATTAATATTAATTGTGAAAGATGAAAGAGGATAGATAACTTTGATAATAAAGAAAGTAAAAAAGTGGAAGGAAAGAAGTTGGTAAAAAAAATTTAAGTATCATAATAAATCTAATATAATTGTCATAAATATAAGGATTAAATATGTTTTTGTCCCTTAATTTTAGGTGAATTTTGGAATTAGTCTATTTCGAAACTTTGAACCAATTTAGTCCTTCATCTTTCGAAATACGTGAATTTAGTTTTTTTAATCAAATTTTGTTAAGTTTATTTGACATTTCAAACGTGTCTCATAATAGTATTTGACTTAACATTAAAGCAAAAATGTGTTAAACAGTATAAACAATTCAAATACAATCTTGAAATGCCTACGAAACATCAAATAAACCTAATAAAATTTGATTAAAATGACTAAATTCATGTATTTCGAAAGATAAAGGACTAAATTGGTTCAAAGTTTCAAAATAGACTAATTCTAAAATTCACTAAAAGTTAATAGACCAAAAACATATTTAACCCTAAATATAAATACTTTTTTAGGGTATAAAATCCATATTGAAGAAATGCTAATCTTTTTACTATAAATAAAGATAAAGAATCAATTTCAGGACTAATACTTAATAGTCTCTTTGGATTTCAGTTGGAAGACTCAGGTTAGTTTTCATTTTGTATCAGACATGGAGTTAACATATTTAATCATTTTTATTTACATTTAACTACGTATAATTCTGAAATACTTCTTCCAGAATAAGTTCGAATTGTATTTCAAATTTGATAATGCGAAAACATGAACAAATATAAAAAAACACACAAGAGAACAATAAAGAGTTTTAATATTTAGTTACGGTGGGGTGTAAGAAGAAAATTATGGTGTACAACGAGAATCTTTTGAACTAGGTTAGGTGAAATCATGCACTCAAATGGGCCTACTCCCGCCCATTAGTAGCACACAATAGATATTGGGGAGTTTCTTCATGTAACTCCAATATTTTTTCTACACCCCCAACATTTTTGATATTTTAAAAATACTTTTTGACCATTTGATCGAGTAACATATATCTCATTCAAAATGTTGTTTTCGGATGTCGACTTTAGTGAAAGATGTTTTCAGATATCGACATTCGGTGAAAATTGTGAACTTAGGATGTCGAAAAACACATATATTTATATTTTAGTAACCAATTATAATTTTTTATTTATAATAATGACTATTTTAGTAACCAACAATTTTTTATTTTATAAATTGATATCTAAATTGGTTACTATAGTGAGTAACAACTTTTAGTCACTAAAATTTGTTATTAACAAGACATTTTATTGTAATGTTAGTTAACAAAAGTAAATTGTATTTTTTTAATTATTTATACCATAAGGATTATATGTTGGTTATAACTCTAATCCACATGGAAAATTACGTTTTTACATTTGTTATTATGTTAACCAATATAAAATATATTTTTTTTGTCAGTGTTGGATAAGTGGTGTAATTTTATGATGTATCAATACTTCAATTTGCTTTATCTATTTACGTTCAATACGTATTTTTGTTTGATATTTTAGAATTATTTATTAATATTAAATAAAGTATTCAATCATAAAGCAGTAGTATTTTTATAATGATGATATTATAATTTTTTTTGGACAATGTTTAATACGTATGATTTTAACTTAGATTCACACAATAATAATCACATATTTTTAATATTTTTAAGAATTTTTGTACATTTTTTAATATGTATATATCACATATAATGTCCTATTATCTTCAAGATAAATGTATTAACATATCATACACGTGTCATATCTAATACATGTAATGTATTCATGCATTGATCAAAATAGTTTAAGTAAAAATAATTGCTAATTGTGTTTAAATGTACATTTTATTGAAAATTAGATACAGAATGACGAGTTGAACTTGCATTCTTGAAAGATAATGGTATTTTAACACTAATTTTTTCCGTTCATTTGATGCTATCTTTTATTATCCTTTATTAATTTTTTCTTAAATTTAAAAAAAATAATTTTTTAAATTTAAAAATCAACTTTTACATGTAAATGGTGTTTTGAGACTTTTTCCTTCTCAAATTTTTCCACTAGTTTTTTTGGAGTATCCTTTCATTGTTATAGTAGGGAAACAACTTCAAATTCCGTACTCTCTCTCACTATAAACTTACATAAACAAATTCAATTGATTTCACCATACACAACCACCATTATAATTGCAACTATATAATCATTCCTTAAAGTAACTGTGTGACTAACAAGATAGCACAAACTACATTAAGGTCCCCAATCTCATACGTAGCAGCTTGTTCAAAAGTAATGACTAAAATAATTATGCAGAGCACAAAGTGCATGCATCAATCAAGAAACAGTTTTGCAAGGATGTCAGAAGACCTTAACCATGCAGTAACTTCATACCAGCCACCAGAACTCAGACATAAAACAACCACCTACCTTTATGCGGGACTAGGGATGTCAACTGGGTGGACATGGTATGGGTAGTATTTCTCTTCCCGTACTTTGCCGGTTGAATAAATATTTGTTTCGTATTTGTATTTATAACGGATACCTGCATACTTTTTTAATATTTATGGATATTCACGAGTATCCACAAATATTTAAAAAAATAAAAAATAGATAGTTAATAACATATTTTAATGGTAAATGCAAATAAAATATAATACATAACATTCATAAATTTCAAACAAAGTTTGAATAATTCATTTAAATAGTATTGAATGACATTTTACAAATAAATGATTTTATTTTTGAAATAATTGATAAAAAAAATAACTCTTTCAAAATAAATATGTTAATATTTTAATTTATTTATTTATTTTTTTTTTAATTTAAATTATAGTATAACAGATACAGTTATCCACGAGTACGAATATTATAATACTCCGTACTCGTCCCGTTAATATGTCATACACTTTATCTGCAAATATCCATTTACAATATTCATTTTCTATCCGTTGAGTTTTATCCGCAAATGTTTGCACGAATTCTTTTTTACGTCCATAACTGGAACACAGGAGTCCATAATGATTTTTTTTTATACTATTACGAGCATAAATAATATACTGATTTTAGTATTTTAAAAATATTTTTAATATATTTTAAAATATTAAAATCAGTGTCTATTGAAATATTTTGAAGGCATATCTTAAAAATCGAACAAGAAATCCAAATTCGACAGCGGTCTCTCCATTCTAGTAATTAATATTGCAACCTCAAGATGACAGGTGAATTATGAAGCACAAACCCCTTATATATATCTCTTCACACTTCCTTCCTTTTAACCCAACACCCTTCTTCAAACACTCTATCTTTCTCCTTCTTTGGCATGAAACATGGCCAAGATCATAATGGGAAACATGGGTTGTTTTCTTACAAGCTGTCTCCTAGTTCTAACAATGTTGTTCTCTGCAAATGCTCAATTTGCCAAGAAGACTTACCTCGTTCAAATGGATAAGTCAGTAATGCCAAAAGCCTTATCCAACCACCTTGAATGGTATTCATCAAAGCTGAAATCGGCACTGTCCACATCTCCAGAAGAAACTGATGCGGAGAGTGAGAAGAGAATTATCTACACTTACCAGAATGCTTTTCATGGTGTTGCAGCTAAGTTGACTGAAGGAGAAGCTAAGAAGCTAGAGGCTGAAGAAGGAGTTGTGGCCATATTCCCAGACACAAAGTATGAGCTACACACCACAAGAAGTCCTGCATTCCTCAGGCTTGAACCAGCAAAAGCCCCTAACATGTGGTCAGAAAAGTTTTCTGGCCATGATGTTATAGTGGGAGTGTTGGACACTGGGATTTGGCCAGAGAGTGATAGCTTCAAAGATGTAGGCATGGGACCAGTACCTGCTCGTTGGAAAGGTGCCTGTGAGATTGGAACAGGCTTCACAAAAAGTCACTGCAATAGAAAGGTTGTGGGGGCAAGAGTGTTCTACCATGGATATGAAGCAGCAATTGGTAGAATTAATGAGCAGAAGGAGTACAAATCACCAAGAGATCAAGATGGGCATGGCACTCACACAGCAGCTACAGTTGGTGGCTCTCCTGTGCTTGGGGCTAACCTTCTTGGTTATGCTAATGGCACAGCAAGAGGAATGGCACCAGGTTCAAGGATTGCAGCTTACAAAGTGTGTTGGATTGGTGGGTGCTTCAGCTCAGATATTGTGTCAGCTATTGATGCAGCTGTGGCTGATGGAGTGGATATTCTTTCCATCTCTTTGGGTGGTGGAGTCTCCTCTTATTACCGTGACAGTTTATCTGTTGCTGCATTTGGAGCAATGGAGAAGGGTGTTTTTGTTTCATGTTCTGCAGGAAATGCAGGACCTGATCCTGCAAGCCTCACCAATGTTTCACCATGGATCACCACAGTTGGAGCCAGCACAATGGATAGAGATTTTCCAGCAGAAGTAAAGCTTGGAAATGGTAAAGTAGTGACAGGAGTTTCACTCTACAAAGGGCAAAGTGTGCTTTCAATTCAGAAACAATACCCTTTGGTGTACTTGGGGAGCAACTCTAGCAGGGTTGATCCAAGATCCATGTGCTTGGAAGGGACTTTGGATCCTAAAGTGGTTTCAGGAAAGATAGTTGTTTGTGATAGAGGCCTTAGTCCTAGAGTGCAAAAGGGTTATGTGGTGAGAAGTGCAGGAGGGGTGGGAATGATTCTCACAAACACCGAAGCCAATGGAGAAGAACTAGTTGCTGATTGCCACCTCCTTCCAGCAGTTGCTATAGGAGAAAAAGAAGGAAAAGATCTCAAAAGCTATGTCCTATCTAGTAAAAGTGCTACTGCAACTCTAGCTTTTAAAGGTACTAGGTTGGGAATAAGGCCATCTCCTGTAGTGGCAGCATTTTCATCAAGAGGGCCAAATTTTCTGAGCCTTGAAATTCTGAAGCCTGATTTAGTGGCTCCTGGGGTGAACATTCTTGCTGCATGGAGTGAGGCCATTGGTCCATCAGGTTTGAAAGTGGACAACAGAAAAGAGAAGTTCAATATACTCTCTGGAACCTCAATGTCATGCCCACATGTGAGTGGTGTAGCAGCTTTTCTTAAAGCCAATCACCCTGAGTGGAGCCCTGCTGCTATAAAATCTGCTTTGATGACTACTGCTTACGTTCTTGACAACACCAGAAAAACTCTCACAGATGCCTCAACTGCTAAACCTTCAAGTCCTTATGATCATGGTTCTGGACACATTGACCCTATCAGAGCTCTTGACCCTGGTTTGGTATATGACATTGAGCCACAAGACTACTTTGAATTCCTATGCACACAGAATCTGACTCCAACCCAACTTCAAGTTTTTGCCAAATACTCCAACAGATCTTGCAAACACTCTCTTCCCAGTCCAGGGGACTTGAACTACCCAGCCATATCATCAATCTTTACTCAGAAAACACCCACTTCATTCTCCAGTCCTGTCATTGTTCACAGAACTGTCACCAATGTTGGCCCTCCTGATTCCAAATACCAAGTTGTTGTCTCTCCATTCGAAGGTGCTTCTGTCAAAGTTGAGCCAGAAACTCTGAATTTCACAAAACAACACCAAAAGCTGTCTTACAAGATTACATTCACACCAAGGGTTCGGCAAACATCTCCAGAATTTGGAAGTTTGATATGGAAGGATGGTTTGCACACTGTGAGAAGCCCCATTGTGATAACATGGCTGGCACCACCAATGTGAATTTCAACCTTCTGTAGTGTTTCTTTGTTGCAATAAGAAAATCTTCTGTACTAGGAATTAGAAGTTCATCCTTTTGTATCACCAGAAAAGTTATTATTTTAGTATTCTATCCTATGTTCCACTTCCTCCACCTTGGACTCGATCAACATCTTCTTCATTCACGTATAATTCATAAATTCAAAGTTGCAAAATGCTTAAAAATTTCCAACAAACATGGAACTTATTTCTGATTCTCAAATCTCAGTTGCTGTGATTACATTAACTACTACTCGTTCCTCCACTGTTTTAGTTCATACACTCATGCTTTCCGAATATTCTTTTATTCAATGTTAAGAATTTGATTTTAAACCTAATTCAACTCTACAAAATCTGTTGTAATCCACTTATATACCATGAAATTGTTTTATTTGTAGTAAATGTCCGATCTCCAACATTTAGTATCTGAATTTTGGACTAAGGAATTGAAGAATATGAATACAATATATACACATGCAATTTTTGGTTTGTGCAGAAAAAAATCTGGTGGTCTTGTCCCTTTGGCAAATCATTTACTGCAACAAAACTTGGATGCCACGAGTGAGGATTTCACTGTCACAAACCATTATATGTCGCTTTTGCTTAGTTAATTTCCTTGTGATGTAAACTTTGGTCATCATTTATGACAGTTGAAGTTTAGACAGACCCTTTTGACCATTGGGGACAGAAAAGTTAATGGATAGCAGAAAGATGAGGCAAAGCATTTAGTAATGAAGCTGCACTGTTCTTTTCCAGCTATTTCATTTTCTTCACCTCTCTATCTGTCTGTGAATTTAATTGAGTTGAACAAAAGAGGCTCCTTGCATGTGCATCTCAACTGCTAAGTAGCTGGCCTCATCAAAGAGTGTGGTCCAAAGTACTTATACAGATTCAGACACACTATTCTTTAGTACGTATCATTTTTCTTTTATATAATGCCTTCAAAGTTCACCTGCATGCGCAGGTCCTATAAATCTAGTTTCCAATGTTTTTCTGAACAAAATTCAAAAGTAGGGCATGGTTTTTCGATGATATTGTTGTATATGACAAGACATGTTTTACATTATATATAAAAGTAAAAATGTTCATACTCACTGCAATACAAATAGACAGAGCGTATATATATGTAATTATATGTAGTCTTTTTCTTAATAAATAAACATCTTTGTAAGGAAATTTTGTTTTTTAACTTAATTAACTAATCAAAACCCAACTCAAAAAAGCTAAAATGCACTTGAATAAGATGGCAGGATCAAAATCTGTGAGTCAGAACCAGACTTTTGCAAAGAGTATAACACCCTGTCAAAATCAAACTACTCAGTAACAGTGCTTCAAACCAATGAAAGTAAGACCTTTTGGAGTACTCATTTCTCATCTAAAATGGATTATAAGTTAGGAGTGGGTTTTAACCTTAATTTAATCTTTAAGATGATAAATTTAATAAAATAATAAATCTTTGTTGAAATAGACTTATATGAATTTAATATTATTTTTAAAATTAAATTTTAAATATAATTTAATATTACAAAATTAATTTGTAAGATAAAATTTATGTGGTGAGCGTGAAATCTCCAACATTTATCTCACTAATTTTGAAATGAGACCTACGCATTACAATAAATGTTTATACTATTTTAAAATATTAGTTAGTACATCAAACATTCTAAAAGAAATTCAATTAAATGACTAAATAAATGCTTCTATTAATAATCTTGAATGAATATGTTAACTAATTAACCAGTTAACTTGTTTACCGTACATTTGTAAAAGTCACAAAAGCATACAATCAATTAACATAGATTACTAACAGATTATAATTTAATTAAATAAGATACATTACAAAGAAAACCTTTAAATAATAATTAATTTTAGTAAAACTTGTTAGTTATTATATTAACTAATTTAGACACTTATTTACAAAATAAAAAAAATTATTAGTTACTAAAATAATCATTATTATGAATAAAGATTATAATTGATCATGAAATTAGTTACTAATTAATTAGAGACTAATTTAAAAACTAATTTCTTAGGTAGTTAAAACTTTGTTGTTAATGTTTAGTGAACAATTTATAAACTAATTTATTTCGTAGTCAAAATCATAATAACTAAATTTTAAGAGACCGATTATAATTTTTTATTCATAATATTGACTACTTTAATAATCGATAATGTTTTATTATCTAAATTGATCACTATAATTGTAATTAATAATTATCTTTAATTATTTTTTATCACTGAAATTTAGGTTCATCTTACTAAGGAATTAGGATTGGCTAAACTTGAGGGTTCATTTTTAAAATTAAATTGAAAAGACAATGACTAATTGTATGCACGAGAATGAGGTTCGATGAAATCTAACCTTAACGATTACTTATTATATTGTTTTTCATCTATTTTGTTTTGAAGTGTTTGATAAAATGGCAAAAGAAATATTTATTTCTTCATATTTTAAGTTCCTTAAATATCAACACAATTTGTGGAAACAGTTTTGTTCTAAATGAGTTATCAATCAATTATTGTGCATAAGTATTTTGGAATAACTATTAAGTAATTATTGTTTATTTGTGCTGGTAATACGCTTAACATTAAATAGATCATATTAATACTAATTAAGCTTTATTTATATTTAAGTTTCAATGTTTTTTTACCATCCCAATTTTAGTAGTTTAAATTAATAAAATATGATGTTTCATCATAATGTTCAAAATAGATAATTCAGTATACAAAATATACTAATACAGTCTTACAAAAGATATGACTATAAAATTATATCTTTTATACACTTAAACTAAACTAACAAGCTCTATATATAAACCAATCACTCCTAAAGCTCATCGAGACCTTTACCTACTCTAACATTGAGGCCTTTGTAGCTTTAAACATCTAAAGTTGTAGTATAATTGATCATAACTTCACATGCTCACACAACATGCTCAATGCCTTGAGACCTAGATGCTCCTAGACTTGCAATGGTTTGTAGCACTCAGCTCCACTTGGCCAGGGCTTAGCGCTAATCAACTTGCAACAGTTGGCACTCAGCGACACCATTTGAGGCTCAATAGTGCATTAGATATCAGCAAAATTATTTTGTGGTTTTTTGGCAATCTGGACCTATTTCATAGCTCAAATTGGTACTTCTCTTTTAGGTACTGGTCCAAAATAGATTTAAAATATTTGAGTTGATACCAATTTGATCAATGACTCATATTCTAATTTCTTCCAATTACCACAAGATCAAAATAGTCAAAAATACACCAATTATACATACCAAACAAATTCACTCAAAATAAAATCAATCACATACATGATAAACATTAAATTTATCAAATTCACGCATACAAAAAACAACTAGCTTCCCTTATCTATTATCTAGCTTAAACAACTCTAAAACACTGTTAACTCCATAGGGTGCTCTATTTACACATAGAAACATCACAAAAACGATCAAGACATGTCATTATGATCATCGATAAGTAGAGACTCATATAGAAGATTAAAACCTCACATGCAAGCGGAAAAAACCCACATGCAACAGAAAACAGAAAAAGACTAAATGACTGAAACTCAACTTATACGAATGAAGAAACTCAATCCAAATTGAATTGTTCACCACGAGGATCACCTCCTACAATCTCAGATCTCCAATTAGACGGACAAATAAGAAAAACCGTCAGAGAACTCTAAAAATGTGATTTCTAAACAGATCATGTGTTTTAAAATAATAAAATTCGTTTATAATGATTCTATTTATACTAAAATTTTTTAATATTAAAATAATGGAATCTCACTATTTTTAAATTAATATTAATTTTTAAAACGCCATTCTAGTGTCTTATATTTTTTTCTTATTGAGTCTCAATATTTAATGAAATTTATGTAAATTAAAGAAATAGAAAACAATAAGTCGGAAGATTTATAAAATAGTACTATCAGCTTGTCATATCTAATATTATAAAAAAGTTCTATAAATGGAATATATATATATA
>Ga0209589_1003937_pt1 | contig 25835 bp, 23 predicted proteins | sample CowpeawhiteBW_FD_187525 | JGI IMG/M metagenome (GOLD analysis project Ga0209589, IMG submission 187525) | Root nodule microbial communities of legume samples collected from California USA - Cow pea white BW (SPAdes) (version 2) | ecosystem: Host-associated > Plants > Roots > Nodule | place: USA...
TGAAGACTCATAATGTTGTTTACTAATATATATATATAAGGTAAAGTTTAGCGGGTACGGGTATCCACGGGTACGGATACTATGATACCCGTACCCGCCGTCCCGTTAACATGCGGGTATCAAAAATATCCATACCTGCGGGTAGCGGGTATCCATTTTTAATATCCATTTCCTACCCGTTGCGGGTTTTATTCACGGATACCCGCGGGTACGGATTTTTTTGAATCAGAGAGGATGGTTTTGGTGTGTTGTGCTATCTTTATGAAATTGATGAAGTTTTCTATAGAAAAAATGGTTTTGGATTGAGCATGATTTGTCAAGTAACCAATCAAGCAGATAAATCATGCAACTTTGTTTTCGGTACTTACATATATGTTAAAAAATTTCAGCTGTTATTAAACTAGAGAAACTTTATTTTTGTGTTGATTTTAGATTGATATTTCTCTAGTTATTTGTGCAGGGTGAGTCTGTCAGTCAAGTTAGACGCAACAGATGAAATCGAGAAACAACTCAATTTTTGAAAGATTTAGAACAACAAAAAGACTAGCTGTTAGCAAATTTTGCAACCCTTTTGTGTATGAAAATTTTAGAACAAATACAATATTGAACTGTATATAATAAAATGTATTTAAATGATAGAAAAATAGGAACATTTACATGAATAAAAAAAAATGATACCCATCATATTTAATGACTGATTTCAATCTTGAACAACTTGAATGGGATTTATATTGAAATGAAGTTTTATGCTAGGAATTGTCTTATATGGAAACTCTAGGCATGGATGATTTTCTTTTTCTCTATCTACTATGTGCCCAGAAAACCACAACACATTTATTGTTTTTGACTAAAAATATGGATTAAAAACAATAAATTCCATGTCAGAATACCATATTATAAAACTTTGACTAAACAAATGCATAATCGAGGTCTTATTTATACATTTTTTAATAAGCAAATTTAGGAAAAAAAAGTTGTTTCTTAAAACTATAATGTATTTATGCATAAATTAATTTATAGAAGTTGTTTGTTAACAAAATAATTTTAGTTTATGAGAAAATGAAATTTATTTTTTCATTTTTTTCTTATAAAAGTGTGTGGAGAAATTGGTTTTTAAACTGTTTATATAATTTTAAAAAGAGGTTATTAGTGTTTTGATGAAGTTGTTATTTGCTTTTATGATGCTTTGGTTGTTCCTAAAAACTTATACCAGAATTGTGGCTAGTGAAGAAATTAGTTAAGGTGTATAAAAAAGAAAAGGAAAAAAATGGCTATCATATTTTGTTTTTTCAATACAATTCAAAATATGAGTATTCGAAAATAATATATATATATATATATATATATAAAGATAAATATTGTAATTCAAAAATGACATTCATAGTCTATGCAATGGAATTGTGTCTTTTATTAGAACTTCAGCTATGCTAATTCTCTTCTTAGTGTTAACTTTCCATGAAACTGCATTTATTGGGTTAGACCAAGAATGTATGAAGGGAGGTGGAAACTTCTATCATCTAAAAAAAAGAGAAAAGAGTGACAATTGAAAAATATATATAAGGACATATACTTTTTTATATTTTATCTTTAATTATATTTTAAAAAAAATATATAAATAACTCAAAGTAATTCTACACCCTTCATTAACATAATACACTACAAATTACTTATATTTTTCAATGATGCAAAACACTAACAATTATTAATTATTTTTAGGTAGCTATTATAACTATTATTTATTAAAAAATATAGAAGTTTATTTTTTGTACTAATATTTAAGAAAATAAGTAAATAAACAAATTATTAGACCACATGATTGAATGGGTATGTGATTCTCTACTTTGTTTCAAAGATTAAAATATAAAGCTTAGGATTTGGTGACCACTATTCAATATTATTAGTAAAGAATATTTTTTTGATATACATATTATCTTACAATTTTATATTTTTATATTTTATAATTATTTTTGAAAACATATGTTATTGTTTTTATCCTTCTAAATATAATTTATTTTGCGTGAGTAAAAAAATAACTATTCAATTTTTTTTAACTTTTGACATGTATTCACCTTTTAAATTTTTAATATAAATTTTAGTAATTGTTTTTAATAATTATTATGACAATTATTTTTTTATTTTGATAGTAAAGGAAAAGCGATCTTCACTTGTGTTTTCCCTGATATTTAAGAGAACCAAAGAAGAAACAAATACATAATCTCTCACTTTGTTTCAAGTTCTAGGGCTTGGGCTGCCCCTAATACTTCAGAAGACGAATGCAACAACCAATACAAAATCTGTTACTCCCCTCTGGGATTGAAAAATAGAGACTAGGGTTAGCAGAAACCCTTCCCAAAGAGCAAAAATCCTCTGCGGCGAGCAGAAATCTACTCCTCTGACTCGAGAGTTCTTGCGCTAATCTTTGCAGAAATTCTTTCTTGTAATCCTTGACATGGATATTCGATTTCCGTTCTCTCCGGCGGAGGTCGCCAAAGTCCGGATGGTTCAGTTCGGAATACTCAGTCCCGATGAGATCGTAATAAACCCTAAGCCACTATCTAATTCTTTCAATTTGTTTCGAAATTTCTCGAATATAAATGGATTCGAGTGTTTCTTTCCAGTTTTGTGGTGCTATGAAGTTGTTGATTGGTTTATGTGTGTGTGTTTCAGAGGCAAATGTCTGTGGTGCAAATTGAGCACGGTGAGACGACGGAGAGAGGGAAGCCGAAGGTTGGAGGATTGAGTGACCCTCGACTTGGAACTATTGACAGAAAGCTCAAGTGTGACACTTGCACGGCGAGTATGGCTGAATGTCCTGGTCACTTTGGACACTTGGAGCTTGCCAAGCCAATGTTTCACATTGGGTTTCTAAAGACCGTGTTGACTATAATGCGTTGTGTGTGCTTCAACTGCTCTAAAATTCTAGCTGACGAGGTATTTTTGCAAGTGGGCTTTGCATAATACTGACTTGATTAGCTATTGAGGTTGTGGAAAATGAGAAATAGGGGAATCTGAGTTCAATTGGTTGTGAATTGTGGTCAATTGGAGATTTTGTCTGTTTAGTAAGAGGAGAGGGGAATTTGTTGTCCAAATTATTTTTTAATCTTCTATTTTGTAAGTGTAGGAGAGTGGAATCCAATGTTTTTTTATGTTGATTGCCTTTTATGCAGAATGATCACAAATTTAAGCTAGCTTTAAGGATCAGGAATCCCAAGAACAGGCTGAAAAAGATTCTGGATGCTTGCAAAAACAAAGGCAAGTGTGAAGGGGGAGATGAAATTGATATTCCTGGACAAGATACCGATGAGCCAGTTAAAAAGAGTCGCGGTGGCTGTGGTGCTCAGCAACCAAAGATTACGATTGAGGGGATGAAAATGATTGCAGAGTACAAAGCTCAAAGGAAAAAAAGTGATGATCAAGAACAGCTTCCTGAACCTGTAGAGAGGAAACAAACCCTTTCTGCAGAAAGGGTAATTGTTCTTAATTCTGGATATTTAGCATGAGCACTTTTAAGATCACTGTTGCAGGAATTGATGTAGTTGGTGACTTGTTATATCTATTGAAGGTTCTTGGTGTTCTGAAAAGGATAAGCGACGAGGACTGTCAGTTGTTGGGCTTGAACCCTAAGTATGCCCGTCCTGACTGGATGATTTTACAAGTTCTTCCAATTCCTCCTCCACCTGTGAGACCTTCTGTGATGATGGACACATCCTCTAGGAGTGAGGCAAGTTTTTTATGCGCTCTTGGTTATTGCAATTTTTGCAAGTGTATCTTGTTTAATTATAGTTTTCCTTGGTCATTTTGACTGATATCATGTGAAGTAAAACTTTTTTAATCCGTGTGTTACTTGCTAACTTTTTTGGTTCTTCCTTATTTGTAGGATGATTTAACTCATCAGCTGGCTATGATCATCAGGCACAATGAGAATCTTAAGAGACAGGAGAGGAACGGATCTCCTGCACATATTATTTCTGAGTTTGCTCAATTATTGCAGTTCCACATAGCAACATATTTTGATAATGAGTTGCCTGGACTGCCAAGGGTATTACAGGAATTTAGCATTTTCTATGGATATATACTTCCGATAATCTTCAACGGCTTTTTAAATTTTTGATGAAGTATTGATTAGTTCTTATTTATTTTTGTAGGCTACTCAAAGATCCGGAAGGCCTATCAAATCAATATGTAGCAGGCTCAAAGCAAAAGAAGGACGGATTAGAGGTAACTTGATGGGTAAAAGAGTTGATTTTTCTGCTCGAACAGTCATTACACCTGATCCAACAATCAACATTGATCAATTGGGAGTGCCATGGAGTATTGCTTTGAATCTAACATACCCTGAGACCGTGACTCCATACAACATTGAAAGGTTGTATTTTGGTATGCATTTCCTGTTGCAATTGGTGCATTACCTTCCTTTTTTAACAGAAAATATTTGAAATGAAAAAAAATCAGGTTGAAGGAACTTGTGGAGTATGGACCCCATCCTCCGCCTGGAAAAACTGGTGCCAAGTACATCATTCGTGATGATGGACAAAGGCTCGATCTCAGATATTTAAAGAAAAGTAGTGATCACCATTTGGAGCTTGGCTACAAGGTACTGCTTTTAAACAATGATGATATTGTTCATTTTGGTTTTCTCTCATTGCGTTCTAATAGCTTTTAATGTTGTGGTTTTAGGTTGAGCGTCATTTGAATGATGGAGACTTTGTTCTCTTCAATCGTCAGCCTAGTCTTCACAAAATGTCCATCATGGGGCATAGAATCAAAATCATGCCATATTCTACATTCCGGCTTAACTTGTCCGTAACTTCACCATATAATGCCGATTTTGATGGGGATGAAATGAATATGCATGTTCCTCAGTCTTTTGAAACCAGAGCTGAGGTGTTGGAGCTTATGATGGTGCCTAAATGCATTGTGTCACCACAGTCAAACAGGCCAGTGATGGGAATTGTCCAAGATTCACTTTTAGGATGCAGAAAAATCACTAAGAGAGATACTTTTATCCCAAAGGTTATACGAAGTGAATTTTTCTGCTGTTGCAGTTTATTTAAGCCGCATGGTTGTTGTACAGACTTTATATATAATCTGATCAGAACTTTCCTTTTTTTTATAACTAGGATGTTTTCATGAACATATTGATGTGGTGGGAAGATTTTGATGGGAAAGTTCCTACTCCTGCAATATTGAAGCCAGAACCATTATGGACAGGGAAACAAGTTTTCAATCTCATCATTCCTAAGCCTATAAATCTAATTAGATATTCTAGTTGGCACAGTGAGAATGAAAGGGGATCCATAACCCCTGGGGATACCATGGTCAGAATTGAAAAAGGCGAACTACTTACTGGAACACTTTGCAAAAAGACACTTGGAACATCTACTGGAAGTCTCATTCACGTGATTTGGTATGCAGCTTATTGTTATAGTTTTATAAATGTTATTAAATTAGTTTGTCGTATGCTATTTTTAACAAAGTTCTTGTTTTATTGTTTTTTTAGTGTGCATAACTTGTCGGCCACAGTTCTGGCCACCACATCATGTGTGATATTTATAAGGCTGGTTTTGGGCTCAGAGCCAAATGCCATTTTCGCTATTTGATAACATTGCTTAATAGATGAATTGGGTTATGTAATAATCAATCTACCTCTACAAGCTCAGGACAGGGGTTGTGTCTATTGATCTAAAAGTGACTTAGTTGTTCTGGAAACTAGTTCAATCGGTTCCTTTTTTCTATGTTTATATCACTGAATGTCTACTTGAATACAGGGAAGAGGTTGGTCCTGATGCAGCTCGGAAATTTCTTGGGCATACTCAGTGGCTTGTAAACTACTGGCTTTTGCAGCATGCTTTTAGCATTGGAATTGGTGATACAATTGCTGATGCGTCCACTATGGAAACCATAAATCAGACTATATCAGCAGCTAAGGAGAAAGTGAAACAACTTATCAGGGATGCCCAAGAGAAAAAGTTGGAGGCTGAGCCTGGTCGGACAATGATGGATTCATTTGAAAACAGAGTGAATCAGGTTTAATATTGGACTGTTTTTGACATTGTTATAATATTAAAATTTTATTTTGGGTAATTATGACAAACTTCCATATTTGATAATTTCAGACACTAAACAGAGCTCGTGATGATGCTGGAAATAGTGCTCAAAAAAGTTTATCTGAGAGCAACAATCTGAAAGCAATGGTCACAGCTGGTTCCAAAGGAAGTTTTATTAACATATCTCAAATGACTGCTTGTGTGGGCCAACAGAACGTTGAGGGTAAACGAATTCCATATGGGTTCATAGATAGGACATTGCCTCATTTCACAAAAGATGATTATGGGCCTGAAAGTCGTGGCTTTGTGGAGAACTCATATCTGCGAGGGTTGACCCCTCAAGAGTTCTTTTTTCATGCCATGGGTGGTAGGGAAGGTCTTATTGATACTGCCGTGAAGACCTCTGAAACTGGGTACATCCAGAGGCGACTGGTAAAGGCTATGGAGGACATCATGGTTAAATATGATGGGACTGTTAGAAATTCTTTGGGAGACGTTATACAGTTTCTTTACGGGGAAGATGGTATGGACGCCGTTTGGATTGAAACACAGAAGCTGGATTCCCTTAAAATGAAAAAGACAGAATTTGATAGGGTGTTTAGGTATGAATTTGATGATGAAAACTGGAAGCCTACCTACATGCTTGAAGAGCCTGTAGAAGACTTAAAAACCATCCGAGAATTTCGTAATGTGTTTGAGGCCGAGGTTCAGAAACTTGAAGCTGATAGATATCAACTTGCAACTGAGATAGCCCCTAGTGGTGACAGTTCTCTTCCACTACCTGTTAACTTGAAGAGGCTTATCTGGAATGCTCAGAAGACATTTAAGGTTGATTTCCGAAGGCCTTCTGATATGCATCCAATGGAAATTGTGGAAGCCATTGATAAGCTGCAGGAGCGGCTTAAGGTTGTTCCTGGTGAAGATCTTTTAAGTCAAGAAGCTCAAAAGAATGCTACTCTCCTGTTTAACATTCTTCTTCGCAGCACTTTCGCAAGTAAAAGGGTCTTGGAGGAATACAGGCTCTCTCGTGAGGCATTTGAGTGGGTAGTGGGAGAAATAGAATCAAGGTTCTTGCAGTCGCTCGTAGCCTCTGGAGAAATGATTGGTTGTGTAGCTGCCCAATCAATTGGTGAACCTGCTACTCAGATGACTCTTAACACTTTCCATTATGCTGGTGTCAGCGCAAAGAATGTTACTCTTGGTGTTCCTAGGTTAAGGGAAATCATTAATGTGGCAAAGAGAATTAAAACACCTTCTCTGTCTGTGTACTTGAATCCTGAGGTTGGTAAGACTAAAGAGAGAGCCAAGAGTGTGCAGTGTGCTCTAGAATATACCACTCTAAGGAGTGTGACACAAGCTACAGAGGTGTGGTATGATCCGGATCCGATGAGTACAATAATTGAAGAGGATGTTGATTTCGTGAAGTCCTACTATGAAATGCCCGATGAAGAAGTTGCCCTTGAGAAAATCTCACCTTGGTTGCTTCGCATAGAGCTGAATCGTGAAATGATGGTGGATAAGAAGTTGAGTATGGCTGACATTGCAGAGAAGATTAACCTTGAATTTGACGATGATTTGACTTGTATATTTAATGATGATAATGCGGAAAAACTTATACTTCGTATCCGTATTATGAATGATGAGGCACCCAAGGGTGAGATTCAGGATGAATCCGCTGAAGATGATGTTTTCTTAAAGAAGATAGAAAGCAACATGCTGACTGAAATGACCCTGCGCGGTATCGCTGACATCAACAAAGTTTTTATAAAGAATACTAAAACTCAGAAGTTTGATGAGAGTGAAGGTTTTAAGCCTAATGAGGAATGGATGCTTGATACTGAAGGTGTCAACCTTCTGGCTGTGATGTGCCATGAAGATGTTGATGCGACCAGGACCACAAGCAACCACTTAATTGAAGTTATTGAAGTTCTTGGTATTGAGGCAGTTCGGCGAGCTCTTTTGGATGAATTGCGTGTCGTAATTTCGTTTGATGGTTCCTATGTCAATTACAGGCATTTGGCTATTCTTTGTGATACAATGACTTATCGGGGGCATCTGATGGCCATTACCCGTCATGGTATCAACCGGAATGATACTGGGCCAATGATGAGATGCTCATTTGAAGAGACAGTTGATATTCTGCTTGATGCTGCAGTATATGCGGAGACTGATTACTTAAGGGGTGTCACTGAAAACATTATGCTAGGTCAGCTTGCCCCCATTGGCACAGGTGAATGTGCATTGTATCTTAATGATGAGATGCTGAAGAATGCCATTGAGCTCCAACTGCCTAGTTATATGGATGGTCTTGATTTTGGCATGACTCCTGCTCGCTCTCCAATATCTGGAACTCCGTATCATGACACCGTGATGTCTCCTAGTTATTTGTTGAGTCCAAATTTGCGTCTGTCTCCTACGTCGGATGCCCAGTTTTCACCTTATGTTGGTGGGATGGCATTTTCTCCCACCTCATCTCCCGGGTACAGTCCATCATCTCCAGGCTATAGTCCATCATCGCCTGGGTACAGCCCCACATCACCTGGGTACAGTCCTACATCTCCGGGCTACAGTCCCACATCACCAGGTTACAGTCCGACCTCTCCCACGTATAGCCCTAGTTCTCCAGGATATAGTCCTACAAGTCCGGCTTATTCGCCAACCAGTCCATCCTACTCTCCCACATCACCCAGCTATAGCCCAACATCACCCAGCTACAGTCCTACATCACCCAGCTACAGCCCCACATCACCCAGTTATAGCCCAACTTCTCCCAGCTACAGCCCGACTTCACCTGCATACAGTCCCACTTCACCTGCCTATAGCCCCACTTCACCTGCATATAGTCCCACTTCACCTTCCTACAGCCCTACGTCACCTTCATATAGTCCTACCTCACCTTCATACAGCCCCACTTCACCCTCTTACAGCCCTACCTCCCCATCATATAGCCCTGCATCCCCTGCTTACAGCCCCACTTCACCTGGATACAGCCCTACGTCACCCTCATATAGCCCAACATCCCCATCGTATAGTCCTACTTCCCCAAGTTACAATCCCCAGTCAGCAAAGTACAGTCCTTCATTGGCATATTCTCCAAGCAGTCCAAGATTGTCTCCATCAAGTCCATATAGTCCCACATCCCCAAACTACAGGTGAGTTATTCTCTGGACTTCTTTAATATTTATTTTTGGTATTGTTTACAAAACCTTCAAAGTTCAAACACAATGAGTTCCCTTGATTTTTTAGCCAAAAACTTTGGTTTGACTGCATATTTATTTTTAGATAATTTTGTACTCCAAGCATATGTCTAATTTATCTTTTTCCAGCCCCACGTCCCCATCATATTCACCGACATCACCGTCTTATTCACCATCAAGCCCAACATACAGTCCCAGCAGGTAAGATAAATTCATTTATTGTCTTGTCAAACGTTTAAACAGTTCATCTGTTGTCCGTGATAAGGACAGTGGCAGCATTGGAGATTGTGTCTATACATATGTGACTTGTTCATTCTTTCTTTTTTTGTAGCCCATTTAATTCTGGCGTGAGCCCAGACTATAGCCCAAGTTCACCCCAATATAGGTATGAGTTTGTACACTGATAATTCTTTGACTTCTAAGTTGTATGAAAGTCATATTCCTGAGCACGGTCTGTTTTTGTTCTTTTTCCGTTTGATTATTTGCAGTCCCAGTACTGGTTACTCACCAAGTCAACCTGGTTACTCACCATCGTCAACCAGCCAGTACACTCCTCAAACTAGTGACAAGGATGATAGAGGCACTCGCTGAGGTAAACTAACAGCTTTGCTGAAGCGCGGATATATTGGCTTAAATTTTTTTATCTTATTGGATGGAGAATCTACGATATAAATAGTTCAGAAATTCTACAACTAGAGGCGTAGACTGTAAAAATTTCTTGATTCTGCAATTTCCTCTCCTTTTGTTTCAAAATTGTGAAAAAGGAATTTGACAACGAGGTTTTGAGGAAGATTTGAAATTGATGTCCAATAATTGGAAGTGTGAACTAAGGGTTTTTAATGATTATATTTCTTGAAATCCCCTAACTTGAGGAAACAATTGTCGTTAACTAGGGATGTTGTAAAGAAGTAATGCGTATTTGGCATTTTCATCGAAGTATTATTGTGCATATGTGAAAACAAATTCTCATTCTCTCCTAAGTTTGAATGTAAGCCTTATTCTCTCCTAAGTTTGAATGTAAGCCTTATTGAAAAAGTACCTATGTCCGGTAAAATGTTCAGGACAACTTGAGGCTGGACAGAGGAGGACTTTGTGTTCTGCAGGGATCAGACATTGAGATACTCGAAGTCTATTCTTTGCATTGTATTAATCCTCTATATCATCATCAGTCGCTGTTGACAATAACTTCTTAGCAGTGCATCGTAGTGTCGAACTATGAATTCAAATTATGCTTTTATAGTTTGAACATTCTTTGAGGAATGGGTTGTGAACTGTGAGATTGTTCATCCTCTTAATGCATTTATCCATACATGCCCCAAATATTGAGGATGGTATATATCACTGTACAATATTAATTTGTAAAAAGTGTATGGTTATCGGAACGGACGTTGAACAAAGGATATTCGGATCTACTCTTAAAATAATGATACATTTTGGTTTATCTTAAATGCGTTCTTTTTCTTTAAATATGATATGGATTCGGCTTCTCTAGGTTATTTTAAGGGTATGGTGCAATTATATCAATTTTGGTATGAAAAATAAAATTATTTGTACGTCTTTTCCTATACCTTTTAAAACCTTTTTATCGCTATGAAAATGTTTTCTCATTACGTAAATTGAACAATTTAATATGATTTGGTATTTTTGTTTAATTTTGTAAAAAAATAGAAATGTAATCTACAATATAATTTTTTAATTTTGGTAAACTTAATATCAATGGAATGCATCTAAATACTTTTCTTAGGAATCTCGAATAAATTAATAATTATTGAGCGCGATTATTTGTATTAAAGGGGTTGAAAAATATTGATTCTGCATCAGGAACCTGTTTGCACAAGCCGTAGACGTTTGTCATATTCACCAGATAACATCATTTTCTTATTCATCGATTTGTCGTTTTCTTTTATCCTCCTTGAATAATGAAATCTTTGAAACTTGCTTTATATGTTTAATATGTTGAAACTTTATTTATTTGCCACTAGATAGTCGAAGACCGGCTAAGCAATAGTTAATTGCGGCAGGGGTTCAAACCTAAATCTTAAATTTTCCGTTACCACCACTACCATCACCTCATTACTCACTACTCTTACCTAAGTTTTTTTTTTTTTCATTGAGACGATCTGAAAATATTTTTTCCAAATACATATTTTTCACAGATATCACGACAAAAGAAAACATTGCCTAATATTGTACTATGATCATATGTAAAATGCTGTAACTTTCGGATAGAGGATGAGTAATTGATACCTCAACACTTTCCTCAATCACTAAAATCACTTCTTAGCTTACTCCAAAACTTGGATTCTTATACCAGAACTGAACAATACATACCTCTGAAAAGACAAGAAAACAAGAAAAGAAGCAACAAATAATCATACTCTAAAGTCAGTGTCACAATGACACGCACCAATCTGTGAAACCACGACCAAATCCAATCCGTGTAATTTTATAATGCGCCGGCAACGACAGCGTATTGCAACAAAACTTTTCTTCCTCTCCAAAAGCACGCCACACCATATGAATGTCAACCATAGTGCTTTTTTAATCGCCCCCTGCTTTTGTTTTTTTCTGATTAAACGATTTATAACAATGACTCACCCCTTTCATACGCTCCGCTCTGTATCACAATTACACCGTGGTTGATATCAACATGGAGAAACTGTTTCAGATGAGAAACAATTTCCTCAAGTTTCTGACAAAACAACCTGCGACTTTGGTAGTAGCGTTTCAGAACCCAACTCCTAGTCCTTGTCGATCGCCGGCACGAATGGTTTCGATAATTCCCCGGGAAGCCCGAAGGAAGCGCCGAGGCGAGAGCTTTAGCACGAGAGAGCCCACTTCTCCCAAAGTATCGTGCATGGGCCAAGTTCAGTGCAAGAAGAAGAGGAAGGCCCGGAAACAGAAACAGGCCCAGACCCAGACCCAGGCCCAGAAGGATTCAACAAAAACCGTTGACTCTGTTGGTGAATTGAAGAAGATTGTGCTTTGGATTCGGAAGGGAAGTGATGAGGGGCAAAAGCAAAAGGTTTTGGAAGAGAAGAGAGTGGAAGCTCCATCGTTGAATACAATGAAGAAATTTGCCAGTGGGAGAGGATCCTTGTATGATTTTGATGTTACAATTGCAGAAAGGTGAACGTTTCACTTTCATTCGCCCGAAACAAAAATCATAATAAATCCTTTCTCTTTATCACTCACTTTTTGCTTCATCTCACTGTGTTTATGTGTTGGTTTATGGTTGAATGATGAAAGCTTTATCTGTTAAAACAAAGATATATTTAATTCAATTATCTGTTAAATAGCTGATACATGTAAGGTGATGTAAAAGATCATATAGTTTGTGATTTATTTTATTTTTTATTTTTTTGTTTTCAGCTTGAAACAAATAAGAAGGATTGCAATCGATAATAATGGAAGATCAAGAGTTCAGAAGTCAAGTTTTTTCTTTTCATTTCTTTTACATTCATTAAGTGGATTAAATTTTAAGATATTTCTAGAGAATGGATTTTATTAGTTTTTTTTTCATAGGAAAGTAAATACATAAAAATAATACTACTTACACATAAGTTACTTATAGTGCATTACTTAACTTAAAAGCGTGAAGTTATAAAGTTTAACCTAAATAAATTTTACAAATGTTATTCCAAACACACACATAAAAGGTTATTCTCGCATAATGATACAAATATAGACAAATTGTAAAGCAATGGGTTAATAATTAATATCATAAATATTAACGTGGGTGCATGCCACCGGCAGTAGTTTTAAGAGTTAAAATAGATATTTCTTATATTTGTGAGTGGTCTATATTACATTTTATTTATTATTAATGTGATATTTCTTCTATTTTCTAGAGTAAAATATAATTTTAGTCTTTGAATTTTGATATAAAATTAAAATTTATTTTTAATTGAAACTTTGATACAATTTAATTTTAAATTTTAAAAATAAATGTATATAATTTTTTTAATTTAATTATATTAAATTTTTTAACGTGTTAAATAGATTATATAAAAATATATTAAATTTTATAAATAATTAAAATACTAACATGAAACATGATTAAAATATAAAAAAAATTCAATCTAATTAAAGTTTAAAAATAAAAATATATTGAAATTTTAAATAATGACAAATTTTAATTTTAGTTCCATAAAAAATATACATAACACATATTTTTTTATCACAAGACAGCTTCTGTAATGTGCATGTAAAGTGGTAGATAAATTTTTGTTATTGTGTATAAGTTCATATAATGTTTCGATTGGTGTAATTCATCTAGTGAACTACAAAAACGACACAGCAGAATGTAATTTAAAGAAGTGTTACATTACCAATCACAAAAATTATTCGTTGGATTGAACTTTTAATGTTTAAGGTTATTAAATAAATACGATGCTTCAGGAACATGAAGTACTTTGTACTTTTTAACTGCAACATATCACTATGTTGTACTTGGATCTTGCAATGTTAATATATAAGTACAGTTAATGGAAAAACAAGTATTCGTACCGAAAAAAAAACTAGAAATTTAAGACCGAATTTAGGAAATCTCTTACAAATACATATATTCATTAGATTCTATTTAGGAACAAAAATATTTGAAAATTTGTGCTAGCCTTAATTCTTATTTGGAGAACATGTACAAAGATAATTATTTATAATATAAGTAATATATATATATATATATATATATATATATATATATATATATATATATATATATATATATAATATGACGTATAATTAATTAGAATTGATTTTTAAATGTAAAATATATATATATATATATATATATGTTTAGTTTCCAAAATTAGTTAAAGGATAAAATATTTACGTTGAACATAAAATAATTAAATAATTGATTATTGTTTCTACGTTTTTTTTTGGGTGAAATACTATTTTTTTTTCTCAATTCTCATTTGATCTTAAATCAATTATATCACGACTCACAAATTATCTCCAAAGAAATAAAATTTGAAGAATTTGAAATATTTTTTAATTAAATTGAAGCTATCACAGATGATAAAGAGATAAATTGTCATATTACAAAACATAAGCTTAGAACTTTTTAAGAAGACATTTGAGATAAAACTCACGATATTTAAGATAATCAAACATAAGTGAGCGTTGATTTTTCTTGCCAACGTTTTGAGAAGCATCACGGTCTTGGCTATTGTATCAATCTCAGAATCATGGTTGGCGGAGAAAGAATTGATGAGTGTGGGTTCTTTTGTTTCATCCATGGTGGATACCATGTTTCGAATAAAATTCCTCCGTTGTGTGGTTCATTTTATGGCAAAATGAACATTGTTTGCCAAAGTTCTTTCCTCTTCATCTTCTTGAATGTGATATTTGTTTTGTTGCCCAACATTATTTAGCAAGGCTCTTTCTTCATTTTGTATTAGCCCATTGAGGTTTATTTCTTGTTGCAAAACCAAGGAGAAAACGCGATTGATATTAGGTAAAAATGGTCCATCATAAGGATTTGAGTTTTTATAAGTATAGATCATGTAATAGAAAAATGACATATATTTTACTTTCTCTGATATTAAAATATAAATAATAAATTATAGTTATATAAGTTTTAAAATAATTTTTTTATGAGTAAATTTGGTAGATATTGCATAGGTTAAGTTATTGAGAAAGAATGAGAATGTATGTAATAAAAAAATGTTTTTTGAATTAAAAAAATTAAGAACCAAACGAAAAAGTATAATAAATTTAAAAAATAATTATTTAAAATTGTGATAAAAAATATATTTGGAATTCAAAGTGAACTATGATGGTTGGATTCCTAATAAATTGATGGATATTGAATTAATTAGCAATCTCTAAGATAGTTAAAAATTTTGTATATCAGGACTTGTCAAATAAAATTAAATAAAATACAAGATAATAATAAAACTAAACTTATAACATTTTCATTAAATTAAAAATATAATAATAATTTAAAATGGAGATAATAGAGAAGGAGTGTATACCCATCTTCTTATTTATTGTCTTCTTCTATCTAATTTAAAAAGTTGTTATATCCATTCCAATTCCTTTGAGAATCCTATCTATAATTTATTTTTCTTTTGTGCAGTTGACAGATTTGATATTCTTACATTTATTATTATTATTATTATTATTATTATTATTACTATTATTATTATATTGTGATAAATATATACAGGGAGGTTTTGAGACCGTGGAATCTGGTTTTGGTATCTTTCCACGATGAAAGTTTTCACATGCCAAGACATCAAAGCGATTCTACTTCTCAATTTCAAACACCTCAATATTCCATTACATAATTATTTCTAACTTGTCGTAACACCTTTTCTCCCTCATTTTCTCTTTATTTCAATTAATAAAATTTAGTTAAATAAATTAAATTCACGTAATTCCAAAATTAAAGAATTTAATTAGATTAAAATTTCAAAAAAAAAATTAAAATTTTCATTAAAAATTAAAAAATCAAATACATATTTAACCTAACTTTAAATTACCTACCACTTTAACTTTAGTCATCATCAAAAACCTTTCTATTCCTCCCTAAGAAAACTTCTCTTTATTGCGCATCCTTTATTTCCACATATGCCCAATGGACAAAGAAACACACATAAAAATCAAATGTTGCAATAATTATGAAAACCAAACTAACTCAGAAGTCGTAGTTACCAACGTAAGTTTGTCTTTAGTGATGGACCCACTTTGAATCACGCTTATGATTTACCCTAATGGCTTATGACACCAACCATTTGCAAAAACTATTAAGTATCACACACACACAAAAAAAAACCCTAAAAGAGTAGCTTTTTCTTTTAAATTCCATGGAAAAAAGAAATGCATAATTTATTTATTCCAGTAGTCTATTTCCATGCAAAAACAAAGAGATCAAAAAGAAAAAGAACAACTTTTTATTCTTTAATCTCATAAAAAAAAATGTAAAAAGCTTTAAAGTAACGAATGATGAGCCTTACCATTTCCGCTAGTAGGGACACGGTTTGGTCACAGTAAATCCAAACACAAGGTTGGGCCCACCGAGTAGTTGAAAATGGTCCATAAGGCCCACTGACGTGCCACCATGACCTAATCCGGAGGCCCACAAACAACGCAGCGAAAAACGATTTGTGATGTAATTTCAATTTCTCACAATCCCACCATCCAGCAGAGCATCGTGCAAAGATCTGATGAAGAATTAATAATTTATTGCGTCGTGAGTAATTAAAATAACACGACGTTGAAAAAATACAGTACCTAGCAATATTTAAACGGCGATTCCAAATCGGGTGTCGTCGTGCACTCTCCGCGTGCAATGCGTTCATTACTGTTACCACCAGATTAAATTCAAACAAATTTTTTATTAACAAAAATGGTGGTAAAATTGAGAATGACATGGAATACTGTGAATACGCCAGCAGAGAAACACGCACACTGTCCCCCCCGCCACGCAACGCAAATCCAAAACCAGAAGCTAACAAAAACGTTCTCTAATTCAAACCAAGCAACCACGTGACTTCACTCTCTTCGTTACAAGCTATTCCAAAATCTTTTTTCTGGTTTCGACTTCTACACTAAAAACCCTCGTTAGCCGCGGAGTGTAAATTCAAAACTATACACTCGGCGTACGGGAACATGGCGGACTCTGGCGGCGACGACAATGGCGTCACCTACCTTCATGGTGACCTGGATTTGAAAATTATTGAGGCGAGGCACTTGCCGAACATGGACATCTTCTCGGAGCGTCTCCGCCGCTGCGTAACCGGCTGCGACACTATCAAATTCCACTCCGAGGACCCCGCCGACGGTGGAAGCCAGCGGACGCGGCAGCAGCGCCACCACCGGAGGATCATCACGAGTGACCCGTACGTGACGGTTTCGGTGCCGCAGGCGACGGTGGCGCGCACGCGCGTGCTGAAGAACTCGTCGAACCCGGCGTGGAACGAGCGGTTTCACATCCCGCTCGCGCATCCGGTTGTGGATTTGGAGTTCCGCGTGAAGGACGACGACGTTTTCGGCGCGCAGATTATTGGAACCGTGAAGATTCCGGCGCAGCTGATTGCCACAGGCCAGTTGATTTCCGACTGGTACCCTATCGTCGGGCCGTCTGGGAAGCCGGCGAAGCCGGACACGGCGCTGCACCTGGAGATGAAATTCATGTCGGTGGAGAAGAATTTGCTTTACCAACGAGGCATTGCGGCGGATCCGGAGCGCCGCGGAGTGAGGAACACGTATTTTCCGGTGAGAAAGGGGAGTTCGGTGAGGTTGTACCAGGATGCGCAGTGTCCTGAAAGTGGCGGAGCGAAGTTACCGGAGGTTAAGCTTGAGAATGGAGAGGTTTACAGGCACGGGAAGTGTTGGGAGGATATTTGTTATGCTATATCTGAGGCTCATCACATGGTGTATTTGGTGGGCTGGTCGATTTACCATAAGGTGAGGCTTGTTAGAGAGCCTACTAGGCCGTTGCCACGAGGTGGCGATTTGACGCTTGGCGATTTGCTGAAGTATAAGTCTGAGGAAGGGGTGAGAGTGTTGTTGCTGGTTTGGGATGATAAAACTTCGCACGACAAGGTTTTCCTCAAGACGGTTAGTGTTTTTCTCTAATTGGCATTTCACAGTATTTCTTTTTTGTAATCTTTGAGAATGCTTGATTGGTTGCTGATTGCTTTGATGCTTTTTGTGCAGACTGGTGTGATGCAGACTCATGATGAGGAAACCAGGAGGTTTTTTAAACATTCTTCAGTAATGTGTGTTCTGTCGCCTCGTTATGCCAGCAGCAAGATGAGCTTCTTGAAGCAACAGGCAAGTGTTTGGATCATTCAGGGTTTGATCCACTTTTCAATCTAGAACAATTCCACACTATCCAGGGATCAATTTCTCATATAAAATCTGTTAAGTTCTGAAAATTGTTTCCAAAACAAGTTTTTTAAAAACCAAAAACAGGCACAGCTGGGAAATGTTCTCTCGTTCTCTTCAGTTTTCTTCAAGTGCTCCAACACCGAGACGAACTCTTTGTAAACAGAAATGTACTCTGGGAAAATGTACTCAGGGAACGGACTCTTTCAAATGTACTAACTAGGGGAACAATCAAACGTTAGAGAACAGAAAACTCTTTTTCAAAACAGTAAGCCAACTTGGTTTCAGTAATGTGGTACCAGTTTTGAGTTTGGCAACCTGCCAATGATGATTTGATGGTTGCTGTGTTAAATGATAATAATGTAGTCAACTTTTGTTGTCTTATGATTTTGTATATTGCTCTCTTGTTGTTTGCGTTTTGTTGTCTCATAGAGTTGATACGTCCCTCCTGTATGTTGTCAGGAGATAGGATTCTTTGTGAGCTAGTTTTCAGTGGAGTCAAATATGAAATGCCCTGTGTTTTGTGGCCTAAGCTCTAAACAGTGGGTATGTATTTTGTAGACGCAAAATTCAGCATGGGAAATATACCTTCGCATGTTAATTTAACTGTTTGAAGTTACAAGATATGTTTCTGTTTATTCAATTTCCCCTCACCTTTCCGCCTGCAACTTTAGTCGTAGTTGTTAAGTTGTGTTGTCTTTTGAGATAGTGTCATGGAGTTGTTTTTATATGCTATCATACAGGTTGTTGGGACGGTCTTCACACACCACCAAAAATGTGTAATTGTGGACACACAGGCCACAGGGAATAATCGGAAGATAACTGCTTTTCTTGGAGGTCTTGATCTATGTGATGGTCGCTATGACACACCAGAGCATCGTCTGTTTCGTGATCTTGACACTGTATTTTCTGGTGATTTCCACAATCCTACATTTCCTGTAAGTTTCAGCCCACTTGTTTGTTTCACTTGTTCTTTCATTTTTTTAGGAATCAGGACAGACCAGTTTTTAACTATTTTCAGCAGAACAATTTTTGGTTATATTATCCGTTGTGTCTGGATTGAACCCATGGTGGGAATGAAGACTGTTGTGTGGTCCCTCTATTAATCCTTATTTCCGCCAAGTACATAGTAGCTTCTGAATGTAAATTGTATTATATATTATCATTGATAATACCTTAGCAAAAACCCCAAGTTACAGGGTTGAGTTAGATAGATACACCATTATATTCTATGTGGGTCCCTGCTTAGATACTCTGATTTCGTTTTTTGGTCACCAAGTATATTGAAATTTCACCACAAAATTTGTATTTTGTAATATTGCTCATAAGCACCTGTAGGGTGGGATTAGAAGAGCTATACCATTTCTATAGTTGGGGTTTATTGCCAAAACTTAAGATCCCTTTCCAAATGCCCACCTACTCCCGACCATTGATTGCAAATTTGCACTACTCAGAAAAGAAAGAATTATTTTGCGGCAAAGATGGTATAGTATCTGTGGTTGTTGGCTGTTGAGGGATGTTAGTCCTCCAGCACTGAGTCTAGGTTCTTGAATCGGCTTATAGGTTATGCCTTAATGCCATCACTACAATATTTTCTTGCCTTTCTAAAGTGACAAAGTCTCATTTGTGATATTTGCTTCCAGATAACGTTCTAGAACAATCTTAGATATGAAATTTATGGTACTCAATTTGATAATCAAATTCTAAGGAGCCGATTGTAATTGTTAGCTCCAAACATCTAATTCCTTTTTCTATGCTGCCCGCAGTGGCCTTGTTTGTAGGACCAAGTTAAAGATTGGTAATAAGTAACAGTTTTTTATTGTCTTTGGCCATACTGTAGAATAGTATAATTGTAGAATAAGTTAATATTATTGAGTGTGGAAGTCAATTATCTTTTCCTATTTTTACATTGTAGGAAGTATTGTCTTGTTTGATTACAATGTGGTTACACTTTGCCTTTACTTTCTCTCTCATGTTTTTCCAACAAAAGAAATGGAATCATTATCTGATTTGTTGTTAGTTCTCTGCTCTCACCCCTCTTATGTATTGTGTGTAGGCTGGAACAAGGGTTCCTAGACAACCATGGCATGATTTACACTGCAGAGTAGATGGACCTGCTGCATACGATGTTCTTATTAATTTCGAGCAGCGATGGAAAAAGGCAACCAAGTGGAAAGAATTTGCAATCCTATTTAAAAAATCCTCTCAATGGCATGATGATGCTTTGATAAGAATAGAACGCATCTCATGGATATTAAGTCCTTCTGTTACCACAAAGGAAAATTATACAGTTGTTCCAGAGGATGACCCTTTAGTGTGGGTTTCTAGCGAAGATGATCCTGAAAACTGGCATGTTCAGGTTGGACAATGCAAGCTTAGTTCTGAGTAACGTTACTTGACTGCTATTCTTTCTTGACTTTGGATATAATTCGTTTCATTACGTTTTTTTCCAACTCTTACAGATCTTCCGCTCCATTGACTCAGGGTCCCTCAAAGGATTTCCCAAACATGTTGATGTTGCTCTGTCCCAGGTTTATGTACCCTCTTGTTCATCCTATTTTCAGAAAATTCCAAATATATTAAGTGAAACTCTATACAACATATTTGCAACTCAAATATATATATATATATATATATATATATATATATATATATATATATATATATATATATATATACACACACACACACACACACACACACTTTCTAATCAACATATTTTGTATGCAGAATCTTATTTGTGCTAAAAGTTTGGTCATAGACAAAAGCATTCAAACAGCGTACATTGAAGCAATCAGATCTGCTCAACACTTTATTTATATTGAAAACCAGTACTTCATTGGATCATCGTATGCATGGCCTTCTTATAAAGATGCAGGTTAGGCTTAAATTCTAGGTTTTTAAAAGCAGGATAATTTTCTGTATTTTATCAGTTGCTTTACTCTGTATGCGGAGAAGGGACATCCTGTAAGATTTGATTCATTGATCTTGAAGGCAAAAGAAGACAAAGTTGAATGCACAGAAAATAATGTGATTATATTATTTTAATTTAGTCAGAAAGAACTCTTCCTCCCAAGTCTTTCGAATTTTCTTCTCTTTGACTTAAGAAAAATTCTGTTATTAATAAATTAATGGTATTATGTTATTTGCTTTTAGTAACTATTTGACTTGTTTCTACCCTTGTTCATAAGACATACTTTCAAAATCGTTGGTTTGTTTCTTTTGTCTGCAAAAGAAAAAGAAGAAAAAAATTAAGGACGACAGATGTCTCATGTGTCTTCTGATGTCAGGGGCTGATAATCTCATCCCAATGGAGTTGGCGCTGAAAATTGCTAGTAAAATCAGAGCTAAGGAAAGGTTTGCTGTCTATGTTGTTTTACCAATGTGGCCAGAAGGTGATCCAAAAACTGGGGCTATGCAAGAAATCCTCTTTTGGCAGGTATTAGACTGTGTCTATTGTTTTGAAGTTTATTTTCCAATGGTGGAAATTTAGAATTTATGAATATTAAGAATTTGCTTCTCTAAGTGCACTTTATAGAGTACGGTTTAATTGTTGGCGAGCAAATCAAGGGAGTGAGTTCTCACAAATTCTGATTGGACCCTGAAAAGGAATGGTAAAACAAAAGTAATATTAATACTGAATTAGAACTATATCAGAGGTATAAGCCTTTGCTACAAGGCTGCATGCTGGGAAATATGAAAATGAAACTGGGGTAATGGCTGGAGACAAGGTAGTTAAAATCAACATTATCAGTACAATCATCTGTAAATATTATAAACTATTTAGTGCATGAGATATTAGGGACATAAGCAGGAACCCATACGTTAGTATGGACAAGATAAAATGGGACAAACCTCCTCTTATTGTTAATGGGAAAATTTGCACATTCGTGTTTAACAAACTCACATCTTATAGTGGAGACTTCCCACCTTTAAATATGAAGGGAAAAATCAATTTTACAACTTGAAATAAAGGATTTCCCAACTGACAATGGTATATTGAATTTTCTCTTTACTAGTCGTGGTGGACTCATATATCAGGGAGTGGCTATTGACAAGTTGATTCCACGAAGTAAGGGTCATTCCATTCTCTAGCATGTATAATTGTGCTCACGACTTCTTGTCATGTAAAAGACAAGAGTTGCTGTGAAAAACAACATTATGTGAAAGATTTTGAGTTTTTGTACAAAATTTAGATTAGTGGACAATTTAGAACATAAAAGACACCTTTTAAGGTTATGATGAGCTTAGTTAGACCTCTCCTTGTCCTGTTGCTGTTACAAGATTTCCATCTGCTGTGGAAATTTTCTTGTTGTTAGGGAGATGGAGAAGATGTGGAGAAGTATTTGGCTAGTGGGGTCATATGGTTAGAGGCTCCAAAGTCTAGTATCCAATAGTGAGAAAAAGACCTATCTGAAGCATTAAGCATTATGAGGACATTGAGCATGGGAATAGAGGGGGACCTTACATTGGGTGGCATAATAAGCCCAATAAACTTGATCTAGGATAGACTTTAAATGATTTTGGTACCATCTCAAATTTTGAATGAATAATATATTTCTTTTATATTATAATAATGAGGTCACCGAACCTATAAATACATGTGACTGTTGTTTATTTTAGGAAATACAGAGAACTAATTCTAAAGAAACAAATCTCGGTAATTATGGGATTGACTTTAAATACATAACCCTAGTATTAATGACATGATGCTACTGTAATAAAGAATAAAGTTATAGAAAGCTAAAATAAAAGACTTCCTACAATACATAAATCAACCATTTAGTTTTGTCAATGATTATCAAACCCTCACTTTACTCTCTAATGTGCCCTCACTTTACTCCAAAAAAATATATATTTACTTTATTTTCTGTGTTTTTGGTGTACAGGGCCAAACAATGCAAGCAATGTATAACGTAGTTGCTAGAGAGTTGAAAGCAATGCAACTTTCTCATATAAGCCCACAAGATTACCTCAATTTTTATTGCCTTGGTAATCGGGAAGACTTCAATGACGAAAGTACAAGCACGAATGGTGCACAGGTGATTTTCTAAAATAATATTATATCAGTCTTGTTTATACCTTCAGTACAACATAATTATTTTCTTTTAAGCTTTTTCCAAATGTAGTTTATTAACATATTAGACCATACAACCTTGACTTTATATCCTAGATCGTTATACGCCACTGTCCATGATGAAATTTTCTGTATACCACTTCTCTCACAAAGGATGTATTTTAAATTATTGTTCTTTGCCCTAAGCTTCGTAGTATAGTGAAAATCATTGGTTACTTTATTTCATCCTTCAGGACTCATATAGGCAGCATCTTCTAAATCAGTGTTGTCTTTTATTTGTCAATGGTAATATACAACATTTTGGTAAGGCTTTGGCCATTTTTTGAGTGAACATAACGCTATAATCTTCTAGTTTATCCCTTTACGTGATACTGGGACTCTAAATGAAAATAGCAAGCGATATGCAATTGTGTGTAGATGTTCACCCAGGCCCCATTTGCAGTTCTTCACTTTGCTCATAGTTAAAAATCCATTAGCGTTTGCTTTCACTATACTTATATGATACGATATGATATCCTTGACAAATGAATATGCCAGTCTTGTAATGGGCTTGGCTACTAATATACTTACGTTCTATGATCAAATAGTGCAAAATGTTGTTGTTGGAATCCCTCTTTTCCCAATTGTACACTGTTCTAATCAGATGATATCTTTTTATTCCATTTTGATAGTAGAAACTGTAGATGCATTTTTCCCTTGTTATATATCTCCAATATCTCAGCTTATGGAATATTTTTCTTGTCAGGTATCAGGAGCATATAAACATCGCAGATTTATGATTTATGTGCATGCTAAGGGAATGATCGTTGATGATGAGTATGTTATAATTGGATCTGCTAATATAAACCAAAGATCTATGGCTGGTACTAAAGATACTGAGATAGCTATGGGTGCATATCAACCGCATTACACATGGTCAGCAAAGCAAAGACATCCATATGGTCAGGTTTGTATTTCTCCCAAAGCTTTTATTCTTGAAGCAGATTTTCTAGCTGTAAATCTTTCTATCCAGCCACAGATGTAATGTTGTGTCATTTTACCTAAATGGTTATAAATCAAATATATCAAATTACTGGATGATTTCTAGGCATAGATAGACCTGAAAATCACTCTTATCTTCTACTGAATAAAAATCTCCTAAATTATTTAATCACTAAATGGTGTCATGGATAAGTAACCAAATAGAAAACATTGCTAGTTGTTCTACCTATGTATCTCTAGTACCTTGTCTGTTTGGAGAAAATTAACTGATGCCTTAATGTCTGAACCTCTTGGCTTTTTTTGTGCCAATATGATATGTGAGATTATATTTATCAAATTCAACGGTTTTTGTTCTTGCAGATTTATGGTTACAGAATGTCACTTTGGGGAGAGCATCTTGGCATGTTAGATGAAACTTTTAAGGAGCCAGAGAGTTTGGAGTGTGTGCATAAAGTGAATGAAATTGCTGAAAACAATTGGAAATTATTCGCTTCTGAAGATTTCTCACTATTGCAAGGACATCTTCTTAAGTATCCTGTAAAGGTAGATTCTGATGGAAAGGTTAGATCCCTACCCGACTGTGAGAATTTTCCCGATGCTGGCGGTAAGATATTAGGTGCTCACTCCACAGCAATACCAGATATTCTAACAACTTAAACTCCTGAATTCATGTTGTGAAGATTGTCTGACGTGTTGTTGTCTGTCCCTTCCTAATAAAGATGATAGAAAAAGAAGTTGGGGTGAAGTTATGTAGCTTTCTGTACTTAATTTATTGTTCAGTTCATTTGTAAATCTTTCACACAGTATTGATTCATATCTTCAAAAGGATCACCTGTTTATAGATAGTTTTGTATATCTAAACTTCATTCATAGATTGCATCCCCGAATGAAATACACTTTTTTTAAGTAGCAACATCTTGGGTATCAGGTGGTACATACATGATACATACATAGATAATATTAGTATTAGAAGTTTTTTCCTGTATGATGGATTACCTGATTTTTTTTATTATCATTTATAGTTAAAATAAATTGTTTCTTATAACAAGAGAAGATGAATAGTTTAATAGTTCGAGTAAACGTGAGGACTTTCAGAGATTTGTAAAAGCAACTCTTAAGGTTCATTTTGTGTTGAGTGAGTTTGTTGTGATTGTGAAAGAGTAAAAAAGTTAGGAGTTCCCTTTGCTCATACTTCAAAAAGAAAAACCACAATAAAGTTTTTTGTTGCTTTAAACCAGACACTAGATGTATAGTTTGTAACCAACTTGGTCACAAAGAAAGTTTGTAAGAATTAGAGATGGCAAATAAACCCGTGCCCGTGGGTATCATCCGAATCCGTCCCCGTTTTGACGTGGAATCCCCGCTTTGATTGGGTATGGGGATGGGTATGGGTAATACCCGAAATTTTCAACTGGAGATGAGGATGGGGATATATGTATACCCGCCCAAATACCCGTCCCCCTTAAATTACTAAACTATTTATAATTTATTAAATAATCTAAAAAATATATATAAATAAATAATATATTTACACATAAAATATAATATACATATAATATATATACATAATAATATAATATAATATATATATATATAATATATACGTATAAAACAAATTAATCATTTAACTAGTGAGATCTTTTATAAACAAATTTATAACATTACAAATTTATAAAAATTTAAAAGAAATAT
>Ga0209589_1003943_pt1 | contig 25827 bp, 14 predicted proteins | sample CowpeawhiteBW_FD_187525 | JGI IMG/M metagenome (GOLD analysis project Ga0209589, IMG submission 187525) | Root nodule microbial communities of legume samples collected from California USA - Cow pea white BW (SPAdes) (version 2) | ecosystem: Host-associated > Plants > Roots > Nodule | place: USA...
TTGTATAAAAAGTCAGAAAGGGGACATAACTTATGTGGGAGAGTTAAACATTTAACAAACTTAATTTGGAAAACAAAGAAGCCTGGCTTAAAAAAAAAAGTAAAAAAAAAATGACGAATACATACAGATATCTTATTCACCTGAACCAACCCCTATCACCCATAAATAAAATCAGCTAGGTAATGAGATATGGTTATTGTTAAAATTATACATTTGCATGACCACTTTACAAGGATTACTAAGATATTGTCTTCACTCTTTACCCATCAGATAAATTTATCGGAATAATTATTAAACAAGTTTGAAGAAAAACATAGCATCTTTTTTAATCCCGCTAGTCAATCCTCCAATTTAACATTAGTCATACTATTCAATCCATTTTAGGGGGAACATCAGTGCAGGGCAGATGAAACAGATAAATTTCAATCAAAACATTCAAGATAAAGCTCTCCAGAATCTGTAAACGTATCAATTAGATATCATTATTACAAACTCTTAAATGAAAATCACACCACAACTACAGAACAGTAACTTAAGAACATCCAGAACATAAATCAAATAACATAAACTTTATTGGTCCGATAGATTGCAATTTCTCTCCGAAGTCAAGGTACAAAGAAACAATAAAGCACCAAACAGAACTTTCCAAATCGAAATGCCAAATATTAGTAACACATAATAAATTCATATGAACAACCCAGACAGCACGATCTCAAAGAAAATAAAACTAAGACAGATCTACTATTCCGCGTTCTCACTGTACTGAACAAGCTTTGGGTACGAAACCTGCTCCACATACCGAAAATTATACTGCGGTGACAGTGTTTCATGGAGTACGCACATTCAGAAAGAGAAATTTAGAAATACGGAAATGATTCGTCAAATAGTAATAAGGATGCGATTGCAACTCACCGACATCGTCAAGATCTCCGGTGACCAGAAACCGCCGCAGATAGATAGAGAGAGAGGGAGAAGAGTTCAGCTAAGAGACAAACGGTAGAAAGATTACAGTATTCAATTTTATCTGTCTCAATGAGAAGACTTGGAAACACGTGCCGGATTTGATCGGCACGTGCGAACGCTGTGGAGTATATAGCAAGTCATGCAAACCGCGTGAGAGTCATTGATATGTAAAGATTTTGACTTTCCGTGACTGACTATTAAAACTAAAACTATAAAATTAGACCTATTTAGGGTTAGTCTCTATTTGTCCTAAAGCAGCATTACGAGGTTGAGAATCTGTAAGAATATATTTAAGTGGTAAAGTTTTAACCACCAGAAAGTATAATTTTTTTTCTCAAATGGATTATTACATCTTGTTTTTTCAAATTATACTTGTTCATTGGAGAAGTTAGAATTCGGTTGAAGATAAATTGAATTTTTTGTTCATTTGACAAGTTAGAATTCGGTAGAAGATAAATTGAATTTTCAATTGTGCATAATAGTTTTCCAGCGTCGAAAGATATATTTTTCTTCTTTTTGTAAACTTTTCAAAAATAAAAAGGACAAATTTTAAAAACTCAAAATAAAAATTTATTATGAAAAAAAAAATTAAATTTCTGACTTATAAAAATAAAATAAATTTAGTGGTTTAAAAAAATATTATTTTGTGTTGTGTAAATAAATGTAAAATATAAATTGTTATTAATCTAACAAATTTTGTAATTATCATTATGATTATTAATTTTTGTAGTACTAAAAAAATTGAAAGGAGTTTTAAAGGTTTGTAACAGTACACTAAGAAGGTAAAATTATTTAAAATCATTATTAAAATCATTATTTTATGTTATAAGTTTGGTAATAAAATATGAAAACAATTAATTATGTAATAATTTATAGAAAAAGTTATATAAAAATACATATAAATTTTATATTTAATTTTATATATATATATATATATATATATATATATATATATATATATATATATATATATATATATATATAGTGACGACTACATATTATTTGAGAGTTAAAGATTATGTAGGAAAAATAAATGAAATTGATAGAATATAATTATTATTGATATGAGATTAATATGAATTTTATTAAGTGCAAATTTTCGTATGTTGCAAAAATTTTGTATATTGTGTTGATCACATAAGTATTGTTTTTCAAAATATAAATCATTTTACCGGATTTTATTTGTAGAAATTTTGAGATATTTGGAAATATAAAACATATGTTATACGAAGTTTATTTATTTATTATATATATATATAATATTGAATATTAAATATTTTTTTAATTTTAATTTCAAGCGCGTTTCATAATACCGCGTTCTCGAGGTATTATCTGCTTTGGAGCAGCATGGAGTTTCATCACGGTTTTGTCTTTAAAAAATACTTCGGAGGGAAGGAATGTAGGAGTATTTAAATTTCGCTTAACCTCAACTCCTAAGCGATGTGGACTTATTGGATGTACCGGAAGATTGCCTTAATAATTATTCATTTGAATTTCAAATTTGATTTCTTTTCTCTAATGTTTATTTTTTCATTTTTGTTTGTAATTCTTGATTTTTCTTTTTTCTATGGGATTATATTTTCATTCGAAATGATACTTTTTGTTATATTTTTTCTTTTATCAATTTCATCTTCTTTGTCTATTATGAATGTTGTGCTAGTAACATTGGACTTTTAATAATGTTATGTGATTCTTCATTTTTTCTTTATCTACTTGGACATTAAACTTCTTTGAGAGATACAAATACTCCTTTTTACTTTGATTCTTCATATGTAGCAAATTTCTCTTCCATCAATTTTAAAGAAAAAATTATGTCTCACGTTAACTTTGAATATTCTTTAATTGTTTGTATATTTAATCACACAAAGTTTATTCTCAAAAGACACATTGTAATATTTCTCTAACAATTGAACAACACTTAACAAATTTGAATTAATCTCGTGAACATATAAATAATCAAAAGTTAATTTGTAACTAAAATGAATTTTAATCGTAATTTCTCTAATACATTCATAACAAGTTCTCCATTTTCAATTCTTACTTTAAAAGTATCTTATTTGTCGAGTTCTTTAAAAATTTCTCAATTATGACTCAAGTGGTTTGTACAATCATTATCTATTAGTGGACCTTTCATACGTTTGTTGGTTGTAATGTTTGTTGTAACACGTAACGCTGCAACAAGTAGTTCCTACATCTCCTAAATTATCATATTTGCGCCATGACCACATTTGTGACATTTTGTATACAGCCTCCACCAACATTTGTTGTGTTGGTGATTGTTTTTCTTCCAATAAGGACAAGATGAAAAGCTTTGTGTTGTTGTTTTAGTCGTATTTGTTTCTTTTGTTGTTATTGACATTGACAACTCTTTTGCTAGTATGAACTAAAGTTCCTTCGATTGTATGATTTTCTTTAATTATTTTTTTTCTCGTGCTTTCAAGACATCTATGACTTCTATCAAAGTAATTGTAGACAAATTTTTGTGTTCTCCAAAGAAGTAACATATGCTTAATGTTTTGTGTTCTCCAAAGAAGTAACATGTAATTTTTCAACAATTTTAAAACCTGGAAACTCCTTATTCGAAAATTTTATCTTGTTAATAATACCTAACAATTTGTTTGAATATTCCTTAATTGTCTCATACTTTTTCATTATTTGCAACTCAAACTTCATTAGCAACTTTACCACTTTCATGTCTTCAATCTTATCTTTTCCTTCTTATTTTCATTTCAAATTATCTCAATTTTTTTCGTATGACTTTATAATCATGATTATGGTAAGGATCATTTATGATATACCAACAAACAAACATAATTTTGCATTTCTCTTCTTTGTCCTTTTTTTCTTGCACATTTTGATTTGAATTATGGTGAAATTTCAAGGCAGCAAATCAACGATGTAATTCTCTCCCACAACTTTCCATGAACATAATTGTTTTAGATAAGTTTACATTTTTTACAATCTATATATCATACTTTCACTATTAAATAATGGAATAACTATGTGTAAGAAATTTCTTCTCCTTTCATTATACAAGTTTCTTAAGATGACAACTATGTGTCATTATCAAGATTTCGAGATTTTGAAAATATAAGAATGAGAAATATCATACAAAGAAGCTTATGATTTATTTTATTCATGTAATATGTATAGATAAAGACAAGAAGATAACAAAATATCAAATCTTAACATATCTCAAATATTAATTTCCTCAATATAAATAAATATATATTTATTTTTATGTAAGAATTAAAATTAAAACTTTTCTAAAACTAATTTTAAAAAAACGTTTTTTAAAAAAATATTTAGTTTTGACAAACAAATCAATGTTGGTTCATAATTCTTCTATTGCATTTCATTTTTTTTTATAAGTTTATACGAATAATATGTTACAACATTTTATATCTTTTAACTTTATTAAATTTTTGTACAAACTATTATAATAATAAAAAAATTTATAATCAATTATATTGCAAAACTGAAGTTAGAATTATATTAAAAAAGGTGTAACAAAAATAAGAAAAATTTATAGAATTTGGTTCATGGAAAGTCGAATTTGAACTTGTTTATTGGCATCCAGAACTACAGTGCAAGTGAGAATTCACCTTGAAAGTTGAATTTAGAACATGCACAATAAATAGCTCTAACTTGAAAAAAATATAGTGTGAGAAATCAATTTGAGAATACTTTTTCAAATTAAGTTTATTTTGAAAAATAAAATCCTAGAAAATACAAAAAGTTATCTATTCATTGTTATAAATAATTATTACCGGAAAACATAAATAAAATAAAAAAATTCTAACTAATTTCTTCATAGTATAATATTTATAGTATTTGTAAAGCTCATTTTTATTTAAAATTTTGGGTCTGGTTTAATTTAAAGGGTTCAAAGTCAATCCACTTGTTTTTTTAGGAATCTTTTTAGTTGTTTATTTAATTTTTTCTCTTTGCCTCCTCAATTTCAAACAGTTCAATATTTCTCTTTTTTTAAACAGAAGCTGAGTTAGGGTCATTCTGGAGTCTCCCACATAGTTGAGCGAATATATTATTTCCTTATGTAAGTCAAAATCTTCAAACCCACATATTGTATATTTCACTTTCAGTTTGGGGTCTTGTATAAAGCCTTGTTTCCATCTCCCCGTGCTCTCATTTCTTTGTTCTGTGTTGGGATTGTGGTGCTCATCTCCACCAAGGGCTTTCTTCTCGTCAAGAATAGTAACAGTTCGAGATAAGAGAAGTTAGGATTTTCTTTTAGATTTCGAAATAAATTGTTTATCTTGATATTTGATTGCATCTTGACGTGTTAAATTGATGAGTGTACTGAAATTGGAGTGGTTGTGTTTTCTTTATTTGAGATTTTTGGTTTTTGCATGCTGAAATTAATAAAAACCTATTATTCTATCTTAAGTAAGAATTTCTAGCTTAAGCGAGATCAGTCTAGCCCAAACGATTTAAGTGAGAATAGCATAATTCCACCTTGTGTTTTGTTCGAATTTTAGCTTAAGGGAGAATTTCTAGCTTAAGTGAGAATTTCTAGCTTAAGCAAAAATTTCTATCTTAAGCGAGAATTGCTGCAGAATTTTAATTCCTTATTTTAACATTGATTGGGTTAATGTTAAAAATATGATGTACGAAACTGTGCATAAATGATGTGGCATTTTTTTACCTGTACTTGATGTGTCTAGCTTGAGAGGATAATTATTGTGAGATAACATGTGGAATTGATAATAAAAGAGTTTCAAGGGATATTCTTGGTGATGGTTTCATTAGTATATGTCTTGATATAGGAGATGTCTCAATAATGAATGTATTCTGAACTCTAATAATCACTCACACTCACGTAGAGTAGAGTGATTATGTAGTGAGAGTGGTATGAGATCCTAGTCTTGGGAGGTGTTTGAGTCTGAGACATATTGGGATTAACCTTGTGATTAATTGGGTGACAACCCCTTATGGCTAGACTCTGCAAAGTTTAGAAATCAACGTAGGTGCATACTTCCTTAGAATTCTATGTCAAGGGCATAATCTGGATATCGAGTCAAGAGTTAGTTGGGTGTTTAATTGAGTGAAAACTTTGTGAGTTAATATTTCTTTTCTCCATTATGTGTTTCTTGGATGATGTGCTTATGTAACTATATTTATGAATGAATGCTTAAATTTCTTTGTGCATTTTTCTTTGTTGTGTTTCCTTTTTACAATGATCACCAAAATGTTGGTGTGAGCAGATGTGGAGACACTTGCTGAAAATCAAGATGGAGGTGATGTCGTTATCTAGATTAGATGTTAGATCTTACTCTTTATTGAGCATCTTTTGAAGAACTATTTTTCTTTATATTTCGTGCTTTGTTGAGCAATCTTTTGAGAAATTGTGTTATGTCTCTAGCTTTTTGTTGTTGGGTTGTTTTATACCCATGATCTTTCTATTTAATCAGTATATTTGGATGACTGTAAGGGTTAATTTTAATATACTTCTTGTTCGTTGCTCTATTTTATTATAATATGTGATGTTTTATTTACTAGAAAATTTCTATTAAATGGGATATCACATTATTCTTATCCTTTTACTTTAAAAATAAAATAAAATTGTATCTATTGTTTTACTTTATCTTTTATTATATTATTTAATCACAAATCAACAATACAACAAAATTTGACCTCATCTTTAATATAAAACATTAAGAAAATAGACTATTGGATTTTATTTATATAATACTTAATTTATCTAGATTTATAGAATGTGAGATTCAAATTTACTTTTTCACGTATACATTGATATATAACAATTTTACTGGTACTAGAATGTAGACAAAACATTTACTACTATAAAATCTTTTAAGTCAAAGTAAAAGACCATTGAGGTCCTTCTCTATAACATAATTTATAACACCTCAATGCATAAATTAGTGTATATATCAAATAATCAAACATAATTTGTACTCTTACATTTTAAAGTCAATTTCTATACTCAATTTGTAGGCACATCAAAACACATCATAAGAACTCAAATTATTATACTCACAAGCACCTCAAAGCAAAACACATATGCTCTCAATTACACATCTCAAGATATATGTTTTAAAATATTTACACAAATAAATTCTACTCATGAAAGTCATTATTTTATCTTTTACAATCCTAAGGATAAATGTACCATGCAATTCAACACGTTTTCCCATCTTTACAAATCTAACTACAGTGTTTGACATGCATTCAAATTATTATTACACCTTTTTAAATTTAATTCAATTGAGTCTAATTTTATATCTAAATAATAGTTTCACGAGTAAAACTCGGTTAAATAAATACACACAAATTATAGATCACTTTAATTTTTTAAATGCACAATTTATATAAATTAGATCCAAAATCTGAGTTCATCAATTATAACTTCAAAATTATAAACGTTAAATCTCAAATCATTATAGTAAAAGACGATCAAAACATCAAAGATTAATTGGTTTATCAAAAAGTTAATTCTTAAACAATGAGTAAAATTTACACAAATAAAATAACATGCATCTAAAGAGCACAATAATAAATTAGTAATTAACTCACAATTAGCAATCGAAATTCTTCTGTTACGTACAGCAAAATCATAAATTTAGAGGTTGTTTCTTCCCACAATTTTTACGAAGACATCCATGCCATGAGACATTTCTCATCGCTCTCTTACCTCAAACAACTCTGGAGATGCAAAGTAGTTGCCTGGAACACCGATTGAGATGCAAAGTAGAAAATATTGATTCAAGAGTTGTTCTCTAAACTTTTTTACTTTCACGTGTTGTCTCCCACGGAGTTTTTCTCAAGTATCAAAATTTAAAGTCGTGTAGTATGAAAGCAAGAAAACATGACTCCTATTTACCAATGAGCAACCTAGAAATGGACTTTCGAAGAAGTTGAACTCACTCCTATCATTATCTCTTTAACAACCCAGCTTTGTTTATAAATTAATTCTTATTTATTCTCAATGGCCAAATCATGATTTATATTTTGTGATCCATGAAAGTGGTATTTACCTACAGACAAATACCTATCTTCACTCGGGCAAAGCTGGTATGAAATGTTCTAAAATACATTTAATACATTCACAGTTTCAAAACTTTGAATAAGTGAATCATGCCTTCTTTCTTTTGGATTTGAGCATCACGACTCCAACAAATATACTCAAGAAACAAAGCAGTGTAACGCCAGCAGAGACTGGTATTAGTATGGCATACTCTTGGGGTAAAAAGTACTTGTGAACGAAATGATCATCATCCACAAAAGGCTGAAAAGACCACAAGATCAACAAATAAAAATTGTAATTAAGAATAAAAGAGGAAAGCCATCATTCATTTAAAATACAGTCACTAACCAGGATGATAACCCAAAATGTATAGTAGGTAAATATCGACAAGCTTGTAACGGATAACAGAAATCCAACTGCTCTGTCTGCTAATTCCATTTTTCTGTTGATTGCTCTCACTCCTTGTTGACAACGAAAGACACAAATAACTGCTCACATTCACTGTTTTAGACAATAGAAACTCACATTAAAAGAACTCCACAAAATCAAGAGTAACTAACCATCAACAAAATATTGTTACGCTATGCACACGTAAGTGTTGTAGTCTCTACAATGAGTTAGAAAAATTCAAACCTTATATAATCGGGTGTTGTGGTATCCTTTTATTGTTTTACAGAACAAATTGAAATATCTGCTAGTACAAGTTTGATAAAGGAAAGAATTCTTAAATTTCACAAAATTTGATACAACATGCTTTTGGAAAATTTGGAGGTTTCTTAAGAAGTTCAGTTTAAGACCGTAATAGAAAAGACACTACCCTCGCCCAGAGCAGTAGTACTCAAAAGCAAGTGGTAGGAGAAAGAAAAAGTTCTTGTCTGATAAAGCCCCACTAGAAAGACAGACTAGTGAGCCCAAGGTTTCAAGAGTCTACTCAAGGAAGATGAGAAATAGAAGATTTAATAGTCAGTAATCTATCAAGGAAGTACTTATCTGGAAAGAAAATAATGTAATACTAAAAGGTTAAAACAGCGCGGAGAATCCACCTCCTTATATGCACACTTGTTCTGAAATCTCACGCATTAGGAAAAAATCAAAGCATATACCACTACTCAATACTGAAGCACATCTCCTAAAAATGGAAACTTCCGACGTGATGCTGCATCAGACTATTAAATGTTGATAATTGCCCCTTATAACTATCATTCACATATTAACCCGATCTTGTATAAAAAGTCAGAAAGGGGACATAACTTATGTGGGAGAGTTAAACATTTAACAAACTTAATTTGGAAAACAAAGAAGCCTGGCTTAAAAAAAAAAAGTGAAAGAAAAATGAGGGATACATACAGATATCTTAGTCACCTGAACCAACCCCTATCACCCATAAATAAAATCAGCTAGGTAATGAGATATGCGTATTGTTAAAACTATACATTTGCATGACCACTTTACAAGGATTACTAAGATATGTCTTCACTCATTACCCATCAGATAGATTTGTCGGAATAATTATTACACAAGTTTGAAGGAAAACATAGCATTTTTTTAATCCCGCTAGTCAATCCTCCAATTTAACATTAGTCATGCTATTCAATCCATTTTAAGGGGAACATCAGTGCAGGGCAGATGAAACATAGAAACTTCAATCAAAACATTCAAGTTGGATATCATTATTACAAACTCTTAAATGAAAATCATACCACACACTACAGAACAGTAACTTAAGAACATCCAGAACATAAATCTAACATAAACTTTATTGGTCCGATAGATTGCAATTTCTCTCCGAAGTCAAGGTACAAAGATACAATAAAACACCAAAACAGAACTTTCCAAATCAAAATGCCAAATATTAGTAACACATAATAAATTCATATGAACTGCATAAGGAGGTCGGACCAGTGATAGAACTTATGACTACAAAAACAAAAGCACAGCAAATTCATATGCGTATTGTTAAAATTGCACATTTGCGTCACCACTTTACAGGGATTAGTGATATATTTCTTCACTCTTTACCCATCAGATAACTTTATCGGAATAATTATTAAACAAGTTCGAAGAAAAACATCATGGGTTATATATATATATATTTTCATATATATGGGTTATGGTTATAGACATGGTTATAGTCATGGTCATTGAGAGATTGTGGTTCTATATGATCATATGACATTAGTCTTACACATATAAGACCTTAGACACCACTTTTACACCAAAATCTTAAGGCAATGTTGTTATAGGTCTATATTCTTATATAGTGTTTAACTTTGTCTTTTCTATCCAATGTGGGACTTTGACTCACACTTGGACTATTCGCAATATCTCTCCTCAAGGGTGAGTCCCTTGTTTTTTTTCTTTTTTCATATGGTATATTTCCTTTCAGGTTATGAGTGACCCCTTTGGTTATGGATATGCGGTCAGTCACATCGGTGACCCCTTTTTGGTTATGGTTATGCGGTTAGTCACTCCGAACCATCGGCTCTGATACTAGTTGTTGGAATTTTTTTGGGCTTTTGAAAATATGAGAGATATGGAATATATGAGAGATATATATGATATGTTATACGGAGGAACGTGTTTTTGTTATATTTTGCTCTATATATAGAGTATATCAATAAAATACAAAAACATGTTCCTCCGTATAACATATCACATATATCTCTCATATATTCCATATCTCTCATATTTTCAAAAGCCCAAAAAAATCCCAACAATCTTGTCTAATCTCGCTATTCAATCCTCCCATTTAACATTAGTGATGATATCCAATCCATGTTAAGGGGAACCTTAGTGCAGGGCAGACGAAACATAGACATTTCAATCAAAACATTCAAGATAAACCTCTCCACAATCTGCAATCATATCAATTCAAGACATTATTATTACAAACTCTCAAAGGAAAATCAAACCATACAATACAAAACAGTAACTTAAGAACATCTAGAACATAACAAATCGAACAACATAAAGTTTATTGGTCCCATGGATTGCAATTTCTATCCGAAGTCAAGATACAATAATGGCAATGGTGTGTTTGAATGAGGCAATTTAAGAGAGTGATTCATTTATTTGGAGAATTTGAAATTCTCTGTAATGAGATGCTTTGTTTGGATATAGAAATTAAAAAACAGTTAAAATGCATGCATTTTCTGAAGTATTTCAATTAATTAAATTAGAAGAAATTCAAATATCCTCAAAAAATGTGAAATTTGAAAATTTTCTCACTCAACCTCACACTCTAGACTCAACCCCAAATGTCTGACAAACATGACAGGTTGAACTGGCCAAACAATTCAAATGGATCATACCGACCTGGCGACACAAACGGGTCAAGCAGGCTCGACGACCTAAACAGGTCGAGCAGGCCTGACGGGTCAGACAACCCAGACGGGTCAGGTGGGCCAAACGGGTCAGACGGGCCCAATGACCTAAACGAGTTAGGCGAACCCGATGACCCATACAAGTCGGGTGGGCCAACGACCTAAACGGACGAGGTGACTTGATGACACATATGAGTCGAGCAGACTTGACAACTCAAACAGGTCGGTGAAGCCCGACAACCCACACCGTCCAAGTATGCCCGACGACCAAGATGTGTTTGGCTGGCCCAACGGCCTAGACGAACTTCACTGGCCCTACGACATAAATGGGTTGGGCGGGCTTGACGATCCAAACAAGACTAACGACTCAGACGAGCCTGGTGGGCTCGAAGACAGAGACGTGCTGAACCGACCTGACAAGCAAGACGAGTCAGCGGGTTCGATGGCTCAAGCAGGACGGGCAAGCCCGACAACCCACATGGGTTTGGCGGGTTAGACAACCTAGAGGTGTCGGGTGGGTCTAACGACCTAGACATGTCGGGCAGGCCCAATGATCCGACCGACTCGTCGACCCAACAAACTTGACCGACCTGTTTTAAAATTTATCATGTACTCAAAACATAATTAAGCCTAAAATAAATATTGATAAAAGGAAATTTTACCTTACAAAAAATTCAATTATTTTATTCAAACAAGAAATTGAAATGTAAGATATTTTAATTTTTTATCCAAATAAATTAGTTAAAAAAGGAAAACGAATTTAATTATAAATAATTTAAATACAATTTATTTCAAATTTTCAATATTATTGAAATACTTTATCCGAACATCAAATAAAACCATCTGCACCAAAACAGAACTTTCCAAATGGAAATGCCAAATGTTAATAACACATGATCAATTCACATCAACTACCAAGACAGCACGGTTTCAAAGAAATAAAAATACGGTGCAAAGAGTACGGAATCTACTCCACGTACGAAGAATGAAAAAATGATACGGTGGTGACAAGGTTTCATACAGTGAGCACATCCTCAGAGAGAGAGCAATTTAAGCATACGTAAAGGATTCGTCAAATAATAATACGAGAAAATAAGGAAGCAATTGCAACTCACCGACATCGGTAGAGGTCTCCGGTGACCCCGCAGAGAGGGAAGAGTTCAGCGAATAGAAAACGGTATTCTGTTTGATCTGTTCCGGTGAAAAGACTTGGAAACACGTGACAGATTTGATTCGCACGTGCGATTGCCCTGGAGGAGTAGATGCATAAAGGCAGCAAGGCATGCAAAACGCGTGAGTGTCGTTAATATAAGGAAGACTTTTGACTTTCCTTTGACTGACTAAAGAACTTTCGCGAGTTTCAAAATCGGTAAGAATACATTTAACCATAAGTTTTAAACACTTGAAAGCAGAGTTTTAATGACAGACCTTTTTCGAACTTCAGAATTCGGGAGTTAAATTCTTAATTAGGAATAATATCTCTAGCATTAAAAATGACCTATTTTTTTTTTCTTTTCCTCGGTTATTTTTGTAAAAGTAAAAAGGAAACAATTTTTTTTCCTACAAGGTTGTAGACCAAGTTAATCTAGATTTGAGCAAGTGTTGCAATAAATGTTAAAAGTAAAAGAAAAATCTATATTATCCGAGTCTATAAATTCTTAGAAAATAATATTTTAAAATTGATAATAATTTAAAAATAATAAGACTAGATTATTTTAATATTAAAATATTTTAGTACGAATAAAATTGTTATAAAAGAGTTTTATTATTTTAAAATATATTATCTTTAAAACAACTACTTTTTTGTGTTTACTTCTTTGTAAGAGTTTTGTCTTTCTGATCATCTAATTGAAGAATCGAAATTATAGGATTGATCCTCTCGATGAACTTTTCAATTTGGAATCGATTAGTTTCTCCGTTTGTGTTCGCATAAGTTAAGTTTCCGCTATCTTTTTTATCTTTTTCTGTTCTTTTGTTGTATGTAAGTCATCTTCTGCTTGCATGCATCGTTTTAATTATCAATATGAGTCTTTATTGATCAGTGATCATAATTTATGTCCTGATTATTCTTGTGATATTTTTACATGTAGATAGAACGTTCCTGGAATTAGAGGCGTTTAACATTTATAAAATTGTTTAAACAGGAGACTAGGGAAACTAATTTCTCTGTCATAATACTTGAATGTGTTAGAAATGCGCATTGTATAACTATTTTGTGATTAATTGATATATATGATAGGCGAGATTGCTTCTGATGTTTGAAAACTATGAAGATGTGTGTTTTACGTGTTATTTGAGAATAACTTTTAAGTTAAAGGTGTATTTACATTCAATTAGTGTGAATATTTTGAAAAAATTGATGTTTGATACTGAAATGGTCTCCGCAATTATTTTGAAATTATATAGACAGACTAGAAATGCATAAAAATAGTTTAGATTAGTTTCTGCATAATTAAAAGTCAAAAATAAAATAAAATCACAAATTAACACAAACACAATTTACCGTCTTTTAAGTTAATAAAAATGACCATTCAACAAATTGATAAAAATTGAAATTAAATTATGACTAAATTACATAAACTCAGCTTAAGGACCAAATTAGCATTTAAACATATTTTTAACATATAACCTATGCTTTAGATTACCAATAAATAATATATTTTGCTGTTTTAATTTTTAATAATTTCTTACAGACATTAAAAACTCAAGCTAGGTCTAAAGATATTAAATAAGTTAAAGTTAAAAAAAAAAATACAATAAGTTATTTTATCCCATTGGTACTAGAAACATAAAACAACGGTCTTAATTAATATAAAATGAGAAACACACTTTAAAAATTAATTTCAGGAAAAGAAAACTTTGAAGGATAAAGTGTAGTTGCAAACTAAAATAGTTTATTAGAAAATTAATTATTTAAATATTTTCTAAAGTACAATCCATATTTAATAAATCTAAATTAATTTAATTAAATTTATCTATTTTTTTTCAACGTTTATTATTGCACTTTGTCGTCAAAAGTGTATTTTTTCTATTTAAGAAAAACAAAATCCTACAAGAATTATATATATATATATATATATATATATATATATATATATATATATATATATATATATAAATATATATATATATAATATATATATATATCAATTTATATTAAGAGTGTATTTGAATTTTGAAGATAAAATATATATTTGATATTTAATTATAAGTAATATTTAGTTACAAATTGTTATTATTGACATTAAAAATGTTAAAGAATATACACATGTTATGAAAACAAAATCTATTAGTTTCTGAAAAAAAAAATCAAATGAAAGTAAATATAGAGAAGTGAAAACATATAATCTTATAAGTTTGTATTTATAAAAAATGAATTTTAATATTAAACTTAATTAAAATGATTAGACACGTACAAAGAGAACCGTCCACGGTGGCTCCCTCTCCCACAATTTAAAATTAAACAAACACAGCACCAATAATTACGAGTTATTAATTTACTACGACGCCACCAAAATAGAAGCTAGACGCTATCCTATGGAAGCACGCCACGTGTTTGAAGAGCGGGTCCACGTCAACGTAGCGGCAGGGAATTACAACCATAGAGACCCACCGAAGAAACTACCTCACCGAATCCAAATCTTCCTTCGCTTCCCTTTTCTTGCATTGCCCTAATTCCTCAAATTCCCCTCTCTTTATTCTCCCAGATCCCGGTAAACGCCCCCTTCGCCTTTTCCCTCCCTTTCTCAGGAAAATTCTTTCAATTTTCTCGAGAAAGTGAAACGGAATTATGAGCTTTCAGGACATCGAGGCTGGCCGGCCCTTCGGTTCCAGGCGTGGCTTGGCCAACGGCAAGCAGGACCCCACGCAGGCGGTGGCTGCCGGAATATTCCAGATCAACACCGCCGTCTCCACCTTCCAGAGACTCGTCAACACCCTCGGAACCCCCAAAGATACCCCCGAGCTCCGCGAGAAGCTGTTAGTTCTTCATCATCACACTCAATTTCTTTAATTTCCGCCAACTGATCGTTATTGACTTTTTATTTTCCCAAGAAAACGAAAAAGAAACGTTCCCCTCCCCCCCTTTTACCCCCTTCAACATCAAAATTGTTGAATCAGCTGAATGGCCGCTCGAATTACGATCTTTCCATGTTGCTTGGTGTTTTGGGGATCGTTTTCGCTTAGATGGGCTAAGTTTGGGTTCTTTATTTTTCTCGATTGAATTGAAGTTAACCTTTTTTTTTTGGGTTATACAAGGTTAACTTCGTTAATTTAATTCCACTTTAAAAGTGAATAGGAAGAATGATCAGAAATTGCTATTTTTTATGCTTTAATCGAGGTTATATTTCCTCTGGTTGTTTCTCTAGTCAGGATTAAGCTATATAGTGATATGCCAATGCCAATTTTTCAAATCAAGAACAGGACATTCTATGTAATGGAATATTTGATGATCATAATGTTAAGTAGTTATACTATTGTAGAAGGTAGCTTCGTGATTTAAAGTAGTTAACAAATGAAGCCGAGGGATGTTGGGAATCTGAACTCTTTTTTTGGCCTTGCAAAGTGGACACTATCCCTCTTGTATATTAAGTCTTGATTTAGTGGAACAAGGACCTCTTTGGCTCTTACTGTGGTTGACTAATATTTTAAGCTATTTTAAAATTTACAGCCACAAGACAAGACTACATATTGGGCAATTGGTGAAGGATACATCAGCTAAACTTAAGCAAGCCAGTGACATTGATCACCATGCTGAAGTTAATGTAAGTTTGAACCTTTATCTTGTGTTTTACTGCATCTGCATGTGCAGAGCAGTTAATTTATTTGGTCCCCGTCTCCGGATTTTGTGATCGTCTTCCAAAATGCATTAACTCCTCTGAATAAATTGCTGTCATTTTTACTGGATTGGTAATTTTATAATCAATATGCATCATTCTTTTAAAGAATACTGTGAAAGTTTGTTACAGGCAAATCCTTTTGTTTGGTTGCACGACCTTCAATGCCTTTTACCTAAAAGTTTTCCTTATTTTTGCAGGCAAGCAAGAAGATCGCAGATGCTAAACTTGCTAAAGACTTTCAAGCAGTATTGAAAGAGTTTCAGAAGGCACAACGTCTTTCAGCTGAAAGGGAAACGGCATACACTCCTTTTGTTCCCCAAGCAGTCCTTCCTTCCAGGTGATTTATCAATTATAATTAGAGCCTATAGAAGTTTAGGTGCAAGACTGTGTTTCTTGTTTTGAAGTGTATGGCTTATGCAGAATGGACATGCTTCTGAATGAAGATTGGGCTACTTTTAGAACTTTGCAGTTTAATTTTATGCAATTGGTTTCTAGGTTATCGATTCTTCTTCTGTAGTCACTGCCAGTGTATAATATACCTTTGCAAACAATGGTATGACGTAGATTTTCATTTTGGCTTGCAGCTATACTGCTGGTGAATTAGGTGTTGGTTCTGATAAATCACCAGAAGAGCGTGCCTTACTCGTGGAATCAAGGAGGTATTTTCTCATTTATGATTAGTAGTATGTCAGTGATTTGCTGATTCGTTTAATGTATTATTGACCTATTTCCAATATATGGTGTGGCAAAGCAATTTTTGAAATGTAATTTTGGGTCAATGATCAGGATTAACCATTTGAAAATTTAGAGTTGGTGAAAAATAGGATGCTTTTATTTTATTTTTTATTTCTTCCTTGGTGATTCAAATCAGCTGGAATCATGAAGTGATCGTGTCTACATTGTTAAGTTTGATTGGACAACTGAATGTCAATTGTTTATCCTGAAAAAGGCTATCTTTCCAATTTAGCTGTTGGATTTAGTACCACTTATTCATCTGCAACATACTATTATCCTGCAAAGCATTGATATCAACTTCTTTCCGCTTTTTTTCTCTTTTAATGCTCTGGTGGAATGAAATTGGTGGCATAATCAATGTTAGAATTATCCGTCATGTGACTAAAGTAGATGAATAATTGAAATTGTGCATTATCAGAGTTTTAAATTTCTCTACATTGCATTATTTCAGTACCTTAGCTCTTGTTTTATTCATTCTGTAGGCAGGAGGTTTTGTTCTTAGATAATGAGATTGCCTTTAACGAGGCCATCATTGAGGAAAGGGAGCAAGGCATTCAAGAAATACAGCAGCAAATTGGTGAAGTTAACGAGATCTTCAAAGATCTTGCTGTGCTTGTCCATGAGCAAGGAACCATGATTGGTAATTTTTTTCATTCCTTTTATGTTCCTGATTGTGCTCATCTTTATATAGCTGTTTACGAATTTATTTTTCCGTACTTGTTCATGTTCTCTAATGCCACTAAATTTCATTTTACAGATGATATTGGCTCCAACATTGAGAACTCCCATGCAGCAACAGCACAAGCAAAATCTCAACTTTTAAAAGCTTCGAAGACCCAAAGATCAAATTCCTCTTTGGTAATGTATCAATTTTCTAATTGCAATAACATTACTGTTTGTAAGACTCAACCTCCTTCCATGAAATGACTGTTATATGTGGAATCTCCAGAGGAGATATCTTCTAAAGGGGGTTTGACTTAAAAATGTTTGTATGGGCATGTTGTGCTGATGTTGTATTTACTTGCAAGATTAAATTTATTGATGATTACAGTACATAACACGTATTTTAGAAATGAGTGGATTTATTTGAATAAACTCCTCCACAAGTATTTTTACAAGCATGAAGGAAAATTAAATGAAATTATCTATAAATTAAAACTAGTTTACGGATAAGCTAATATGTAGCATTTCTCAAGAATATTTTTAACTTGTGCATGAACTAGTTTTATATTATGGAGAAAAGTTTATTTCATTTTATATTATTTTCTTCTTCTAGAAATACTTATAGAGAGACATATTCTAAACATACTATACATGCAGCGTAAATCTTTGTAGGTGGTTTAGCCTATAATTTTGTCAATTATTATCAGTTTGCATATTGCAAGCAATATTTGTTTTCCATTTTGAAAGTAGGTTTGGTGGAAGGGAAGAAGTATGGAAGGGAAGAAGGGTTGGTGGAATAAGTAATACCTTATGTAATTTCCTACTTAAAGCAGTTATGATAGGCTGTCTACCATTTTGAAAGATTTGTTTGTCCATCGTTGGTCAATATTTAGTCTTTTTTTCACCCTTTTGAAATCTTGGTGTATTTCCCTTGTTAACGTTGTCCTCTTTTCTTTGCTCCATAGACATGCTTGCTTTTGGTGATTTTTGGGATTGTGCTTCTGATCGTGATCATAGTTCTTGCTGCTTAGACAAATATTGTCTCAATTCCATTATGAAGTAAATGCATATATACAGAGCAGCAGATATCAACTTCCTTGCTGAAGATATAACTTGATCGGTGTTTTGTCGGGTCTGGTGATTGACTGGAGTTTGTTGCATCTGATTTCAGTTCAAGATGTGAGAATTCCCATAATTTTGTTGTGGGGTGTTATGTTCTCTCTATATGTTAGTGTTTGGGGTTTTCAAATATGTCACGACTTATGTTGTAAGTCCTCTCCTTGTTTCTTTAATTGAAAAAGTATTAATTCTTTCATTTCCCTTGTAAATGCAACACTGAAACTGGCTGGTTGTGCTGACTCTTCAGTAAAACCTTCGTATATGGTAATATGTTTCTCTTCTAGTGTTTTTATTTCCCAAAGTTGGAACTATAATGTGTATGAAGAAAAAATGTGGATGTATTTGATGAGTTTATTCTGTGAATTACATTTATTAGTCGTGTGGGGGAAATTGCTCGTGTGTATTCTGAAAGCCCAAAAGGCAAGGAAGCTGTGGAAAATTGCTTTAGTTTTAGTATTATTATTTTTATTTATTTTACATAATGGAAACCCTTTTTCATTCTATGATTGGCCAATCCCTGTAGAAAGGTAAAGAAGATTAAAAAATTGTATGGAGTTTCCTGGAAATTTCTTGTAAGCTCTGAAAGCAACATTTTAATTAACTTGTGTTGTGTAAATCTGCTCTTTGTAATTTACGTACATATAGTCTTGTCTCTGATGGAAATTGTATTATAGTGCATATACATCCAACCGTAGTTGCAAAGTTATCTTAGATCATTTGTTTCCTTGCATTGTTCCGGCAACATCAAGACTTAGCCACTTCGCCATTGTTGTCTACTCTATTGTTTATGTCGGACCAATTGAAAATGTGAGTCAGAATGTGAGAAGTAGATACTGTCACCAATTTTTTTATCCTTTTTCTGTAACTATGTGGATCGCACTTTTGACTTCTAAGCAGAAAGTTTTAAGTATGTGGGAATTTCAAAGTAATGCTGTGTTTATTTTGACTTGTATGTCTAACCAGATAAGGAAAATTGTTGAAGAGGTTGAGTGAGTCAAAATGTTTTGGATGAAGGGATGAAGAATCGAGGTGGTGGAATAAAAATGTTTTAGACAAGGTAAAAATTAAAGAGAATGTTTTAAATTCTTGTAAGTGTAGTAATATTGAAAACTGGACAAAGTATCGTAACAACATTGGAAACTAGACAAGTATCATACCTAGGATTGAGACAAGTTGTGATTGAAGCACACAATCTAAAGTCCTTGAGGAGTTTTACAAACCCTTGGGACAACGAATAGAGAAAGTAAGATATATGAGCTTGTCAAAAGTACAGAAACGAATACAAAGAGATCTAGATTAAGATGCTTGAAGAATGAAAGGAGAAAGTTTTTGTTGCATATCATGATATTAGTGAGATAGAGAGTGAATGACATTTGATTTATTTTTAGAGAATGATTATGGATTGGATTTTTAATTATCAAATTCACGTTCATTTTAGATTCAAATAATTGGATTAGATTTTTTATTCAAATCCATTTTTTCAACAGAACTAGATTGAATATTTCTAAAATCAAGATCCAAATATTTAGATCAAGACTTATATTCAAAACCAATTATTTAGATCAAGTTCAAAATCCAAAATTCATTTTTTATAAAATAAATTTAAATTGAATTTTCTAAAACTTGTGTCCTTAAGGTTGACACCATTAAATTTGATAGAATTTTTGTCGGGGCCAACTTGGTCGAAACGGCCAAATTTTGTCTGGGGTTGACTCGGCCTAATACGATCAAATTTGGGTCAGGATTGACTTGGCCAAATTTCAATCACAGTCAGCTCCGTTCAAACAAAAAAATTGTCTAGGGTCGACTGAGCAGAACATGGCGAAATTTGGGCTAGGGCCGAGTCGGCCAAATCTCAATGGAGCCAACTTGATTGAATTTGGTCGAATTTTTACTAGGGTCCACTAGGCTGAATATTGCCAAATTTTGGTCGCGTCCTCTTGGCCAAATACGACTAAATTTCATTGGGGGTCATCTCAACCCATTATGGTCAAATTTGGATCGGGGTCAACTCGGTCGAATACTTTCAAATTTGGTCCAAGACCGGCTGGGCCAAATTTTGACTAGGCCGATTTTGACTGAATTCAATCGAATACGACCAAATTTTGTATAGGATCACGCCAACTCAGTCAAATACAGCCAAATTTGGGCTAGTCCATATACCTTTGGCCTAACCGAACTAAAAATATAAATTAAAAATTTAGATTAAATATTTTGGATTATCCATTTTGAAAATCTAGATTAGAAATTGGATATTCAATCCATAAAACATATAAAATGGAGATCAGATTGAAATCCATATCCAATAAAATAGATTTTAAATGGATTAGATTTTTAGTAAAATGGATCTTAAATAGATTGGATCAAAGCAAAAGTAGATTGGATAAAAAATTAAATTTTTTGCCCGGTCATACTTATTTCCATAAAATTCAAATTGGAGAGGTAAAAGAGAGCATTGGAAGCATGTATCAGGATAAAGTTTGTGGACTCTGATATTCTTATTGAATTTTATAGAAAATCTATTTGTTTTTAGTAAGGTGATAAAAAAATTTCGAGAGTAAATTGTGATTTATATATGATTTTAACTCACTAGAAAAAGGTTTATGAATAATTGTCAAGAAAAGTGTTGTGGGTGACTTTGAAGAAGAAAAATGTTCTCGTAACTTTTATAAAGCTGTATATCACAATTTTTTATTGATAAAATCTCAACAAAATGAGATAGTAGAAAAAAAATAACATTTTGAAGAAATGGATAAAACTATGTATTTGTTATGAAATAAAGTGAATAATAGAGAGAATAATAGATAATAGAGAAGAAACAATAGAGAATAGAGAATGAGAGAGCAACTCATTTGTGTATTATTATTGATAGGAAGAGTCCTATTTATAGATACAATATGTAATCCATAAAGGAAACAAATCAACTTAGTTAACACAAATATTTACCATAAAGAGTAATGAATCATATGAGTAAATGTATCAAATCAATGGACAATCATTAATTCATAACAGTATTTAATCATTTGTAGGTTGAGGTTGAGGTTGTAAGCGCTATTTATTATGTACAAAACATAATATTCATTAAACTTTTGTTGGATAAGACTATTTGTTAACTATAAAAAGGAGGAAGACCAAACTATTATATCTTTGTTATTTTAACAAAATCAAAGCCTATAGTTAAGACCTTGGTCATGGAAGAAACCATAAACTTTAAACTTAAAAGATTTTTCTCAAAACATCACATATTGGAGATAATTTTACAAATATGGAAACTGGAATACTAAATGATGCAGGTGAAACTCCTGTATCAGATGATGAACCCTCCACTTCAAGATTTCAACTTATATGAAAGACTGAAAACACGTTTTGTCTCATTCAAAAGAGAAAATCATTGGAGAAGCCGAAGGAAATAGAACAAAATAATCAATAAGAGAACAACCATCATATGCATTTGTTTATTAGATTGATGCTACTAACAAATTTTTAAGTTTGAATTTTTTTTTTGAAGCTTATGCAGAGTGAGTTCAAGATGAGTATGATGGTAAAACTAAATTCTTGGAATTATAGATAAAAAACACGAACATAATATTATCATCCACAAACAAAAGTATACGAAGAAAATGTTGAAGAAATTCAACATGGATGAATCAAAGGCCACGAAAACTTCCATGCATACATTATGCCCTCTTACCAAATATGAAATAGACTCTCTTCTTTATCTCACAATTAGTAGACCAAATATTATGCATAATATTTGTTTGTGTGGTAGGTATCAATCTAAAATTGTTTTCTTTCAAACATTCATCAGGGAAGAAACTTCAAAGATATAACATGTCTAAAAAGGGAAAGATCTAAAATGGAGCATTCTTTTATTTCCTATGGCAGGGTGAAGGACATGCACATATTATTTCAAAAGGACTATATGTTCTTCTAGGGATTTTTTGTAAAAAGTAAAGATGATTTTAAGCACATAGAGAAAAAAGTGTTTGTGGGTAACTCTCCTCTCACCATCTCTAATACATATGGACACAAAGAAAAATGAAAGTTCTTTCGCAAGAACAAGACCGAAGTCATTTTCAAAAGGAGCATTGTTGAAAAGATCAAAGGTGACTATCAAGCCTTTATGCTCATTTATCAACATGTTTTCAAGAGAATCTACGAATAACAAAGTACATATGTGAATTTGAATCATAATATTTCATATTTATGCTGTCAATTGAAACAAGTTGTAAAGATGAAAATGTCTTTATCTAGAATAATCCATCTCTTTTACAACCTTATGATGAGAAATCACGGGAGGGACCATTATGATATTCATTTTGGAGAAAAATATTGACGTCATGAGAAAGTTAGTGATATGTCATGAATTTGATCGCTATTGGTTATCTTAGTACTATCAAAATTGAGTTTTTATAACTCAAAACTCCACAAAACTCTCACATAGAGAAAACTTAATTTTTTTTTATCAAACTTCATATATCTCATTTGTATTATAAATGTTTATTTTTATAGGATGAATTACACAATACCCTCTACATTCCACATTAATTCTCAATAACTAATATTATTTCTTCTTACTTAATTGGGTCTCTATATTTTTTACATTGAGACAATGTGATCTTTTTTTGTTAGTTTCGTCCTTCACGGTACCTAGGAATGAACCCAAAAGCCACAGTTGGATTCATGTGTCTATCTTCGGCGATATAGTAGACAAAAACAAAGACCTTGGATGTGTGATCTAATCTTAGATTTGAAGGAGGTGATCTCAATGGGATTGTGTCATAGAAGATGAAGGGATTATGTCCTCCTAATGATGTTGTTAATGTTAATTTCACATAAATGACCACATTGTCTCTATTTAAACAATACATGGACTCAATTGAGTAAAGGAATATATTCAAAAAATATAAGGACTCAATTGAGTAAAAAAAGATAGGGACAAAAAGGCATCATATGCTTAAATATAAGGACTAAATTACTAATTAAGCATTTTATTAAACTAACATATAGTCACCTTCCAAATAATGTTAATATCAATTTAATGGAAGGGGTCATATTAGCTCTATTTAATAAATATTAGAACTCCATCGAGCAAAAAATAAATATAGAATCAAAATGAATTGAAAACTTAAATATAAGGATAACATTATTAATTAGCCTTAATTTTAAATAGTATCTCATGTTATACTATTAAACGTTAAACAATATCACTGTTGGACAAAATTTATCAGATCTTATAACATCTTATAACATTATAACAGTAATTATATAATTAAACAACCACGTAATATGTAAGATCCCATTTAATAGCTTAATACTACAAAAATAAAACATTTCATTATGAATATTTAGGAGACAGATAAATCAATGTATATTGTAAATTAGTATAGTCTTACAAGACATGAATATAGTAATATCACTTATATCCATTCTTAAACTACTATATTATGATCCTATTACAATACTATACCTAACATGATTTAAAGTCGCTTATCGTCCAAACAACTAACTCCTCAACATCAAGTGTGCCTCTATACCTGTATCTCCATCTGTTCACACCAATAAGGTGATCATTGTAAAAAAGGAACACAACTCATACAAACAACAAAAAGAAGATGGTAAGCTAGTTTATAAAAGAAATAATCATATAACATTTAAACTTATTACATCATAAAATAACATATTTCAAACATTCATATAAAAAAAATACCAAACATACAATTACAGACTATCTAGACTCAATTATCTGAATCTATACATTGAATCAAATATAAGAAGTTGTGCACTTGTCATAAAATTGGATTGCAACAAAGGCTCTAGCTCCACTTGGATTAACCAACATTAATTGATTTCCTCTGGACAGGGTAAGTTATGTATGACATCGCCATAAAAATCCTACTATCCCCTAATCCTACCATAAGAATCTCCTTCAACTCTCACCACCTAGACCACAACACTCTATATGAGTTTGTAAACCTAGTAGAGTATAGGATAACTTCTGACCAACACACATCCCCAGCCAATGCATAGCAATTTCCTAGTGAGGAATACATTTCTTCCTTAAAAGTCAAGACTCAAAACAAGGATGCAATTCAACCTTAACCATTTTATTCCACTGATTCACTTTTATACTTATAACCTCATCACTTTTTTGAAAAACAAGATTTCATACCAAACAATCATACATAGCTTTTTCATCATATCCTTGTATAATCTTAATTCATCACATTCAATTACAATCTCAAACATATACATACACAAATTATATCAAAACGGTGAAAATCATTTATATAGCGACAAACTTCAAAACAAATATCCCACCGATCAGAGTAAAGAATCATGTGTCTAGGATCAATTGTCAATTTTAGCTTGATTTGACGGTTAACGAAGCGAGAATCTTCATTTTACCAAGAAGACGCATACTAGAAAAACAGGATGGTGCTCGGTGCTGGAAAAGTGGCGCTTAATGCTCAGCCCCTGTAACCCACTAACTTTTAGTGTTCGACAATCCAAAAGTGGTGTCAGTGACGCCAAATTAGTGGTCTAGAACTCGACGACACTGTAACAGTGTTTGACGGTGTATCGGAAACAACAATTTGGAGAAAATTGATCATGTTAAATTGACTAATTGGACATCTTTCCTTTACTATTTTTTATTCCAAATGGTTTTACAAAGTTCAAAACTGATACCCAATAACTCAAAACATAGATTCAAACTTTTCCCCAAATCATTACCAAACACAAATCAAATATCAAATAGTTCAACATACAACTTAGCAAAACTATTTATACTACAACCTTTTGTTAGAAGTCTCACATCGACTAAAGATAAGGTCAATTCACAATATATAAGTGGGTGCAAACCTCACCTTACAAGTCGATTTTGTGGGGTTGGGTTAGACTTAAAGTCAATTTCTAACATGGTAACAAAGTCATTCGTTAGAGCCCATCCTAACGAGATTTCTTGGACATATTGTCTCACTCGTTATCGGGTCACTATTGGATCACCCATTAATGTTTAGTCTCATGCATGATATGTATATACCTCGGCGTGTGATAATGTTAATTTTTACCATTATCCAAGCTATATTTCATTAGCAAAATCATCTCTTCCAAAGCATTTAACCTACTTAATCCTCAATTTTACCTTACTTTTGTAAATAAATACATTTTGGGTTAC